>FWPU01000471.1_pt1 | contig 130176 bp, 117 predicted proteins | sample 2228361 | NCBI WGS metagenome assembly FWPU01 (sample SAMEA103939777, study PRJEB20133) | metagenome | reverse complement strand
CAGCCCGAAAAGCTGCTCGGGAAGGGTCCTCTCCGTCATAGGTGGCCGTGTTCCAGAATATGATCGGCCAGCTCCGCGACCGTGTCGAAGTTATCAGCGGTGAGCTGGTTGTCGTCGATGCGGAGACCGTACGCATTTTCCACCCACAGGGCGATGTCCACCAAGCTGAACGAGTCGATCAGGCCACTGGAGATAAGCGGTTCGTCGTCTTTGAGCGGGTACTGCGGGTCGTGGAGTATCTCGCGCTTCAGGAAATCCCTGAGGGCGGCGCGGACACTCGCCGCAGCCGGGCCATCTTCCTGGCCGGTATTTCCGTGTGTCGGCGGCATATTTCCCTTCTTCTGGTGAAGTGCTTCCTCAAGAGCCAGCCATCTGATCAGGACCTCATGATTATACCCCCTGGCCGCACCCTGCGGCTGGTTTTTCGTCACAGATTCCCGCTCTCTCCCCGGCGCTTGTTTGCCCCTGCGCGGCCCGTTATAATCTGAACAAGATACCCTTTCAAGCGCACCGCACGGCAAGGTATACCGTTAGATCCACACAGGCTTTCACATGGCAATTGTCAACTTTGAAGATATCGAGTCCCCCTCTCAGGGGCCGGAAAGGTCACGCCGCCGCCCGGAGTGGATTAAAGTGCGGGCGCCCGGTGGCGACACGTACGAATGGCTCAGGGGACTGATGCGCAGCAAAACGCTGCACACCGTCTGCGAGGAAGCTATGTGCCCCAACCTCGGCGAGTGCTGGGGCAAAGGCACGGCCACCTTCTTGATGATGGGCGACACCTGCACCCGCTCCTGCGGTTTCTGTGATATCAAGACAGGCCGCCCCGAACCGATGGACTGGCACGAGCCGGAGCGTGTGGCGCAGGCGGTCAAGGCCATGAACCTCCAACACGTCGTGATCACATCGGTCAACCGCGACGAACGGAAGGATGGGGGCGCGCCGATCTTCGCCATGGTCATTCGTCGCATCCGCCAGGTGCACCCGGGCTGCTCAATTGAGGTGCTGATCCCGGACTTCAAGGGAAGCCCCGATGCGCTCAAAATCGTGATGGATGCACAGCCCGAAATCCTGAATCACAACGTTGAGACGGTCCCACGCCTGTTCAAGAAGGTTCAGCCCCAGGATCGCTACGAGTGGGCGCTGGCAACCCTCGGCAACGCGAAGAAGATGGACCCGCTTGTGCTCACCAAGAGCGGCATTATGGTCGGGCTGGGCGAGACCTTCGACGAAGTGGTCGAGGTGATGCGCGATCTGGCCAGGCTGAAGGTCGATATTCTGACCATCGGCCAGTACCTCCAGCCGAGCAAGCAGCACCTGCCCATCGAGCGCTATTACCACCCGGACGAGTTTGCCGAGCTGAAACGAATCGGGCTGGAGGAGCTGGGCTTTAAGTGGGTGGAAAGCGGGCCGCTTGTCCGCAGTTCGTACCGCGCCGCCGAGCAGGTGCGGGTGCTCTCGAAGCTCAACTACATGCGGCCAATACCTGGCGGCGTCTCCGAATAGTTGTAACTTTAAGGAGAACAACGTGTTGGGCACGGCGACGGGCCGTGCCTTTTGTTACTACAGGCACGCTCCTGCGGCAGCGCAGGAGCGTCTTCAAGGCGGAGGGGGTGGGATTCGAACCCACGGTGACCCTAAGGCCACAACGGTTTTCGAGACCGCCCCAATCGTCCACTCTGGCACCCCTCCGGGACGGTCAGGTCGCTGGCTGGTGACCTCTATTTTTTACCCAGCGCACGCAGGCCCTCGAAGAAAGCCTGAAGCTGGGCCTGCGCTTCGTCTGCCAGGACGCCGCGCACAACTTCAACCCGGTGGTTTAGGGCCGGATGCTCCAGCAGGTTGAGCGCTGACCCGCCCGCGCCTGCCTTCGGGTCGTCCGCTGCCCAGACGAGCCTGGGCAGCCGTGCCTGGATCATGGCTCCGGCGCACATGGCACACGGCTCCAGCGTGCAATACAGCGTCACGCCAGCCAGCCGCCAGCCACCCAGCGCCTGAGCCGCTTCCCGCAGTGCGATCATCTCGGCATGAGCAGTCGGGTCGCGGTCGTGCTCCTTACGATTGTATCCGCGCCCGATGATCATACCATCTCGGACGGCTACAGCCCCGATGGGCACGTCGCCAAGCACAGCCGCCTGGGCGGCCTCAGCCAGCGCCTGCTTCATCCAGACGGTGTGCTCATCCATCATCGCGTGCCCGATTATAGCAGTGCACCGGAGCAGGGGCAATCTAAAAACCAGCTCGCCACGAGCTGGTTTTCATGGCTCCACCGGCTGGATTCGAACCAGCAACCCTCCGGTTAACAGCCGGATGCTCTGCCGTTGAGCTACGGTGGAAGGGCGACCGGAATTATAACCTGCTCACCAGCCGCCGTCAACCCACCCGCAAACCGGGATTCAGGCAGCGTCCCAGACCGCCTTGCAGGCCCCTGCTGCCCACAGTACAATCGGGCGCGCTGCCGGGCAGGTGATGCGCCTGCCCCAGGATATGGATCGGAAACTGACCATGGCCGTTGAGCCACTCAGCGAAGATGCGCCTCCCGCCTCAATCGACGCCTCACCGGCAGCCGCTGCCCAGGAAACGATCCAGATTGCGCGGGCGGCGGGGGTGCTGTCGCTGGGTAACATCACCAGCCGGGTGCTTGGGCTTGCCCGCGAGACGGTAAAGTCACACTTCTTCGGTGCGGGCGCTGCAGTCGATGCCTACGGCGTGGCGACAATTGTCCCGACCATGCTGTATGACCTGCTCATCGGCGGCATGGTTAACGGCGCGCTTGTGCCAGTCTTCAGCGCCTATGTCCAGCAGGACCGCGAAGAACTGTGGCGGCTGGCCAGCGCCCTGCTGAATCTGACCGTCATTGCTCTCGCCGCTTTTGTCCTGATCATCGAGCTGTTTGCCCCGCAGATCGCCTTCCTCCTGTTGGGTGGAGCCAACCCGGATACGCTGGCGCTCGCAGCCCGCCTGCTGCGAATCACCATCCCGGCTGTGCTGTTCCTGAACCTTTCGGGCATACTTTCCGGCCTGCTGTATGCGCTGAAGCGCTTCTCCTTTCCGGCCTTCACCGCTGCGATCTTCAACGCTACCATCGTCGTGATGGCACTGGCCTTTCAGCGGCAGATGGGCATCGCCGCGATGGCATTCGGGCTGCTGGGCGGGGCGATCATGCAGGTCGTGCTCCAGGCCCCTGGTCTGCGCGACGCGGCTTCGCAGTTTGCCCTCAGGCTTACCCATCCGGGCCTGCGCCGGGTGGCCGCGCTGTATGCCCCGAGCCTTGTCCCGCTGGTAGTCGATGTGATGGTCAGCCGCCTGATCCTGTATCGCTTCGCCGCTCAGACGGGCGAGGGCGGCATCTCGTGGATGAACTATGCAACCTATCTCACCCAACTGCCGCAAGGGCTTGTCGCGACGGCCATCTCGCTCGCCATCCTGCCCACCCTTTCGGCCCACGCCACAGAGGAGCGGGCCGGTGCGCCCAATGGGCCGTTCCGCGTTATGCTCGCCAGAGGGCTGCGCCTGGTTACGGTTCTCATCACCCCGGCCACCGTAGGGCTGTTTGTCCTTGCCCGGCCAACAGTCGCTTTGCTGTACGAGCACGGCGACTTTCTTGTTCTGGATACACTCATGACATCCTGGGCGCTGCGCTTTTACCTGCTGGGCCTGCCCTTTGCTGCCATTGACCTGCTGCTGGTCTTTGCTTTCTACGCCCGGCAGGACACGCTGACGCCTGCCCTAATCGGCGTTAGCACGATCATCGCCTCCCTACTCCTTGCGGCTGGCCTCCTGCCCACGTGGGGGCTTTTCAGCTTGATGCTTGCGGACTCGTTCAAGCATCTGCTGCACACGCTGCTCTCCGCCCTGATTCTCGGCCACCGGCTGGGAGGGCTGAGGGGGCACGGCGTCTACCGAACCCTGGGGCGGGTTCTGCTGGCGGCGACGGCGATGGGGTTGGCAACCTATGGCCTGCTGACTGGGATCGGGGCGCTGTTTCCCGGTGGGGGTGATCTGGTTGAGCTGGTGTCGGTGGTGGTGCCGGGAGGCGTGGGGGCCGGAATCTACATCTGGCTTGCCACGCTGTTCGGGCTTGAAGAAATCCCGTTACTCCGGGATATGCTGAGACGCCGCCTGCTCCCCTGACCGGCACAGCAGGCTAGGGATTTTCAAGATCGATGAAGTCCACCCTACCAGTGGCCAGATCAACGACGCACACCGACCGGGACTGCCGCCGCAGGCCGCCCAATGCTCCCGGGTTGATGACGCTGGTCTCCCCAATACGCTCATGGCGCCTCTTGTGTGTGTGTCCGTGAAACACGTAGTCGTACAGGCCAGCGTGCGTCATCGCCTTGAGCAGGTGGGCGTCGTGCCCGTGACAGACGGCTATGCGCCTCCCATCAACTTCATCTGTGAACTGGTAGCCAATAGTTGCCCTGTCGAGCTTCTCAACGGCGCGTGAGAGAGCAACGGCGTCGTGGTCCATGTTCCCGAACACGAACGCCACTGGCCAACCTTCAAACAGCCCCACGATCTCCGGGGTGGTGATGTCGCCGCAGTGGATCAGGCGCTCGGCGCCGCGTTCGCGCAGTAGGTCGAGTGCCCGGCGGGTGTGGCTGGCCTGATTATGGGTGTCTGAGAGGAGACCGATCTTCATCGCACACTCGCCCCCGAGGTAGACCTGCTGGAAAACAAAGGCTGCCCGACGGAGAATGGGCAGCCGTGCCAACAGTGGACCTGAGGAGATTCGAACTCCTGACCTCTACAGTGCGATTGTAGCGCTCTCCCAGCTGAGCTACAGGCCCATTTACCGTTACGGCGCCATTCTATCGAGTACGGATGGGGTTGTCAAGGTGCGTTGAACGGGGGCAATGAATGGGGTGGTGGCTTGACGCCAGCCGACCCAAATGGTACAATGCGCACTGCCTTTGCCCCCTTCGTCTAGCGGCCTAGGACGTGGCCCTCTCAAGGCCAAAACAGGGGTTCGAGTCCCCTAGGGGGCACAAGGTCTAAACCCTGTACGGCGTAGTGGTAAAAAAGCACGTCTCAATGCGCTTGCCCGGATCGATCACGATGGAGTTGACGTCGAGAGCATAGACCGGGCATTTTTATGTCCTTCGTGCGCATTGCAGCAGCCTGCACGCGGTTGACGCTTTGAATTGGTGCCTTGACTTGCTTCCCATCTACCCCAGCCGCTGGGCTGCTGCCCCATCCCCCGCCTGAGCCTCCATATACTCGGCAACTAACCGTTGCGTGCCTGGCTCGCCGCTGGATAGGGTTTGCACATCCTTATGCGCGGCGTTATAACCATAACGCTTCATCCTTCCCCCTGGAAGGATGATCTGCGAGTCGCGTAAGTATGAGATGTTGGTAGATGGAACCACAGATAAGAGCCAAATCGGTGGCCGGAGAGCACCCCCGGCGTGACATCGTGAGGACACTGACCCTTGCGCTGAGCCATTCGCTTGATCGCTTCCAGGTCTCAGGCGAGGTTGTCGCGCTGGGGACAGGTTTGCTTGTGGGTCTGGGTACGGGCCTGAGCGCTGTATTGTTCAACCTGTTGATCCAGGCAGTGACGCGGGCGTCCTTTGACTGGCTACCCCGTGTTGCAGGGGTGGCTGGCCGTTGGTTCATCGTTGTCGTGCCAGTGGTCGGCGGCCTGATTGCCGGGCCGCTGATCCACTTTTTCGCGCGGGAGGCGAAGGGTCACGGTGTGCCGGAAGTGATGCAGGCGATTGCCCTGGAGGGGGGGAGAATCCGGCCCATCGTAGCGGTCATCAAGGCATTATCATCTTCAGTGACGATCGGGACTGGTGGATCAGTTGGGCGCGAAGGGCCTATCGTGCAGATCGGGGCGGCACTTGGCTCGACCGTCGGTCAGGTGCTGCGGCTCTCTGACGAGCGGATTCAAAATCTGGTCGCGTGTGGTGCAGCGGGCGGCATTGCCGCGACGTTCAACGCCCCCATCGCCGGAGTCATTTTTGCCCTGGAGGTCATCCTCGGCGAATTGACCGTCGGGCATGTAGGCACAGTCGTGATCTCGGCTGTGACGGCCAGTGCTGTCATGCGGCTCATCGTCGGTGCTGAGTTTGCCTTCCCGGTGCCGCAGCCGTACACCATCGAGAGCGGGTTCGAATACTTCTTCTACGCGGTCATGGGGATCGCGGCAGCTGTCGTGGCTGCTGCCTTCGTGCGCAGCCTGTATTGGGCTGAGGACTTCTTCGATCACCAGAAGGTCATCCCCGGCTGGCTCCAGCCCGCTGTCGGCGGCCTTTTGCTCGGTCTGACCGCCCTCGCCTACCCGCTGATTTTCCCCAGCCTGCGATATACCGATGCGCCGCAGGTCTTCGGAGGCGGCTATGAACCCATTACGGCTGCTCTGGCCGGTCAGGTAGCCCTCTCCGGCGCCGCTATCCTTATCCTGTTAAAGATGTTGGCCACTGATCTTACCTTAGGTTCAGGCGGATCGGGCGGCATCTTCGCTCCCTCATTGTTTATGGGTGCTATGCTCGGCGTGGCGTTTGGTACTATCGTCAACGCGCTTTTCCCCAACGTGGCGGCGCCCCCGGGAGCTTATGCGTTGGTTGGGATGGGTGCCGTGTTTGCCGGGGCTGCACATGCGCCCATCACAGCGGTCATTATGCTGTTTGAGCTAACCGGAGATTACCGGATAATCCTCCCCCTCATGCTGACCATCATTATCGCGATGCTTGTGGCGCGCCGCCTGCTAGGAGGGGAGTCGATATACACGCTGAAATTGACCCGGCGCGGAGTGCGCTTGCAGCGTGGCCGCGACGTTGATGTGCTTGAGAGCGTGATGGTGGGGGAAGTTATGACCCGCAACATGCACACGGTCGATAGCCGCATGACCCTTGTCGAACTCTCGGAGGAATTCAGCCGCTATCGGCATCATGGTTTCGCGGTGCTGAATGAGAGTGGTGAACTGTGGGGAATCGTGACGATCACCGACGTTGAGCGGGCCATCTCTGAGAACTTGCCGCGCAGGACGCCAATCAAAGATATTGGTACACCCTTCGAGAAGCTGCAGCTTGCGTATCCGGATGAGAGCATCGGGGCGGCTTTGCGGCGCATGGGGACGCGCGGGTTGGGACATCTCCCTGTCGTTTCTCGCGAGAATCCACGTGAGATGCTGGGCATGCTGCGGCGCGAGGACGTGATACGGGCCTACAACGTGGCCCTGACCCGCCGCGCCGAACTTCAACACCGCACCAAGCGGATGGCGCTCCGCAACCTGGATGGAACCGAGTTCGTGGAGGTGAAGCTGGGTGAGCACGACCCTGCTGTGGGGAAGATGGTTAGAGAGGTCGCTGCCCAGATGCCGGACGAATGCATCCTGATCTCGATCCGGCGGGACGGCAGGGTGATCATCCCGCATGGAGACACGGCATTACAGGTTGGGGATGAGATCACAGCCTTTGTCCGCAACCAAGACGCTCCGGCCCTGTATGCGTGCCTGCGGGGAGAGGGAGATGGTGGAAGCGGGTGGGGCTGATCGTGTTCCAGCGGCAGCGACCCGGACAAGAGGCAATGCACAATGATGTTGGAATGCCTGGCGCATGGTAAGATCGGGCGGCGTCAAATAACCACTGAGAAGGACCGATACAAACCGGTTCCTTTTTGGCCCTGACACTTGGGTGTGCTCACAGGAGCGAATGGTGTGATCCTCCTCTTGCAAGTGTTATACAGTATCGCTGCAGTGGGGCTGGCTCTGGTCGGTTTTAACACCCTGATCCTCTCGATCCTGTACCTGATCCACCGGCAGGAGATATCCCCTAAGCCGGACCAGCCCGGAGATGCAGAGTGGCCGGCTGTCGTGGTCCAGCTTCCAGTCTATAACGAACGCCATGTCGTGGACCGGCTGGTTGAGGCGGTCAGTCGGTTGGACTATCCACGCGACCGCTTGGTTGTGCAGCTCCTTGATGACTCTACCGACGATACCGTGATACGCAGCGCTGCTGCTGTTGAGCGCGCTCGCGCGAACGGGGTTCAGATCGAGCACGTGAGGCGACCGGCACGCGTCGGCTTTAAGGCTGGTGCACTGGCCTATGGCCTGACTCTGACCGACGCCCCTTTTGTTGCTATCTTCGATGCCGACTTTGTCCCACAGCCTGATTTCCTGCGCCGGGTGGTCCCTTACTTCCTGACCGACGGGCGATTAGGGATGGTCCAGACACGCTGGGCACACTTGAATGACACGCAGAGCAACCTGACCCGCGCCCAGGCGCTGGCGCTTGATGCCCACTTCGCCATTGAACAGACGGCGCGCCATCGCAGCGGGCTGTTGATGAATTTCTCCGGGACAGCGGGCGTCTGGCGGCGGGCATGTATTGAGGACAGCGGTGGCTGGCAGCATGACACGCTGTCCGAGGACATCGACCTGAGCTACCGGGCGCAACTGCGCGGCTGGCGCTTCCTGTACCTGCCTGACGTCTCCGTCCCAGCTGAAATCCCCCCCCTGATGATGGGGTTCAAGCGCCAGCAGTCGCGTTGGGCAACCGGAACCGTCCAGTGCCTGCGCAAGCTGGGCGGCGTGCTGCTGCGCTCTGAGTTAAACGTATGGCAGAAGGTTCAGGGTCTGCTCCACTTGGGTGGGTATTTCCTGCATCCACTGCTGCTCCTGCTGCTCCTGCTCACCTTGCCTCTGCTGCTGACCGGCCACCTTCACCACCTGCCGCTGGCTGGCTTGGGGGTGGCTATGCTTGGCTCTCCCCTGCAGGCTGTGCTGGCCCAGCGCCGCCTGTATCCCGACTGGAAGCGGCGGCTGCTGTATTTCCCGGTTTTTATGCTGATGGGCATCGGTATCGCGATCAGCAATGCCGCAGCGGTGGCGCGGGCATTCTCGGCGGCTCCTCTTTCCTTCCAACGCACCCCTAAGTTCCATGTTCACGGCCCTAGCACTGTCTGGGCGAGCAGCGCTTATACTCTGCCGCTTGACATGACCACTGTCCTCGAACTGGCGGCGGCGGCATATGCGGGCGTTCTCGCCGTGCTGGCCATTTCCCGTCTGCCTGCATTGGCTCCCTTCATGGTGCTGTACAGCCTGGGGTTCGGGTATGTCGCCGGACTGAGCCTATGGCAGGCGCGGGCTGCCCATCGGGCGCGTACACGCCGCCAGCACATGCTCGAACTTCCCAGCACCAGCCGGTGAGGCGGGCACAGCCTTTGCAGGCTAAGACGCGCTGCACTATACTCTAGCCGCTTATCACCCTCCCTGAGCCATCTGCGGGCACGAAGCTGGCACCGTATGGCGCCACAAGAGGGGTATTCTTAATCGTGACACCGATATCATGCTTGGTTAATCATTGGTTGCTCATGTTAGCCGTTCCTCCACCCCGCGAAACTGGTTATGATGCAGAAGAACAACCCCCCCTCTGGCCATCTGTCTCTCCCTGCCCCGGTTATCGTTGATACGCTGGACGGGCTTGATCGGCTGCAGCAAGCGCTTCGTCGGGTAGACCGGCTGGCATTGGACACCGAGTCCAACAGCCTCCACGCCTACCGGGCGCGCGTCTGCCTGATCCAGATCTCAACAGACAGCGCTGACTATCTGGTCGATCCGCTGGCGCTGGACGAGAGCAGCCTGGGCTTCTTGGGGGCCATCTGCGCCGATCCATCTGTGGAGAAGGTCCTGCATGCTGCTGAGTACGATGTCATGATGCTCAACCATGACTTCGGCTTTACGTTCGCCCACGTCTTCGACACGATGATTGCCGCGCGTGTGCTGGGCTGGGAGCAGCTCGGGCTGGGCGCGATTCTCAGTGAACGGTATGGCGTCGATGTGGACAAACGCCACCAGCGCGCCGATTGGGGACGTCGGCCCCTACCCACCAGCCTGATCCGCTATGCGCAGCAGGACACACACTTCCTGCTCCGGCTCCGGGATGAACAGTTTGCCCTGTTAGAGGGGGGCCATCACCTGGAAGAGGCGCGTGAGATGTTTGATGGGATATGCCAGGCGCGCTGGAACGGCCCCACCTTCGATCCGGAAGGGTACTGGCGCATCAGCGGGGCACGTGACCTGTCGCCGCGTTCGCTGGCCGTGCTGCGCGAACTCTACCTGTATCGTGAGCGGCAGGCCGAGCGCCAGGATATCCCCGTGTTTAAGGTGATGGGGGACAAGACGCTGCTGGCGCTTGCCAAAGACAAGCCCCGCTCCCTTCGTGAGCTACGCCGCGTGCGCGGGATGTCGGACGGCCAGACGCACCGCTATGGGGTTGGGATTTTGAAGGCCATCAGGAGCGGGATGGGCGCAGCACCGCCGACACCACCCCGTCGCAGTGTTAGGGCGGTCGATGAAGCTACTCTGCGGCGGTACGATGCGCTGCGCACATGGCGCAAAGAACGAGCGCTCGAGAAAGGAGTGGGATCGGATGTTGTAATGTCGAAGGAGGCGCTGTGGGAGATTGCCAAGTCACCCCCCCAAAGTTTGCACGACCTGGAAGCCATCGATTACCTTGGCCCCTGGCGCGTCAGGACATATGGCGAGGAAATCCTGCGCGTACTGGCAGAAGTTGAGGAAGAATCCTGACAGGCCACCGCTCGCAGACAGGAAGATACACGGGATGAAAATCACGTTTCACGGCGCAGCGCAGACGGTCACCGGCTCACAACATCTGATCGAGGTCAACGGCAGCCGTATCCTGCTAGACTGCGGGCTGTATCAGGGCAAACGGAAGGAGAGCTACGAGCGCAACAAGAGGCTCCCGTTTGACGCCTCAAGCGTTGATGCAGTGGTGCTCTCGCACGCGCATATCGACCACTCCGGCAACATCCCAAATCTGGTTAGCAGTGGCTTTCAGGGGGACATCATCTGCACCTTTGCCACACGCGATCTGTGCTCGGCCATGCTCCGTGACAGCGGGCATATTCAGGAGAAAGATGCCGAGTACGTCAATAAGAAGCGGAAACAGCGCGGTGAGCCGCCGGTTGAGCCGATCTACACACAAAAGGACGCGATCCGGTCGCTCAGCTGGTTCATTGGAGTGGGATACGGGCGCCCCCGGGCGTTGACTCCCGACATCACGCTGACCCTTTATGATGCCGGGCACATGCTTGGCTCGGCGATTGTGGTGCTAGACATTGCCGACCACGAGATCAAGCGCGAGGTGCGGCTGGTCTTCTCAGGTGACCTGGGGCGGCTCGGCATGCCCATCCTGCGCGACCCTGCCACGCTTGATGAGGCGGATGTTCTCCTGCTGGAGAGCACCTACGGCGGGCGGTTTCATCCCTCGCTGGAGGAATCGGAGGAGGAACTGAAAGATGTCATCATCCGCACTTATGATCGCGGCGGCAAAGTCATCATTCCCGCCTTCGCTGTTGGGCGCACTCAGGAACTGGTCTATGCGCTGAACAGGCTTCACCATAGCCGGAAGATCCCGAACATGCCCGTTTTCGTGGACAGTCCCCTGGCTGTCGATGTGACCAATATCTTCCGCCTGCATCCCGAGGCTTATGACGAGGAGACGGTGCTCTACATGACGGAGGAGGATCCGGACGGCGACATCTTCGGCTTCAGCCGCCTGCGCTATGTGCGCCAGGTTGAGCAGTCCAAGGAGCTGAACTCTCTGCGGGAGCCAGCGATCATCATCAGCGCATCGGGTATGGCCGAGCACGGGCGGATCCTCCATCATCTGAAGAATAACATCGAGGATCCACGCAACACAATCCTGATCGTTGGGTGGCAGGCCCCGGATACGCTGGGCCGTCGTCTCGTCGAAGAAGCCGAGACGGTTCGTATCTTCGGTGAGGAGTACCACCGGCGCAGCGAAGTAGTGGTGCTTAACGGTTTCAGCGGGCACGCGGATCATAAGGACCTCGTCAAGTGGGCAGGTGCTTTTAAGAGGCGCCCAGAGCAGGTCTTTCTGGTACACGGCGAGCCGGAAGCAGCGGCCAGGCTAGCCGATAGCCTGCAGGCCGAGGTTGGCTATCGCCATGTGGAGATACCGAGCCTGCATCAGTCGGCTACCATCTAGCCGGAGCCACGGCTGAGGAGAGGACAAGATGGTGGAGCGCACACGCTGGCAGTACTGCCAGATCGAGCTGGGAGCAAACAATACGGGCGTTTTGAAGCAGTTCTTCGCCGACCGTGCGCCGGTCGAGACGGAGCTGCACCAGAACTGGCCCGCGATGCTGGCCAAGCTGGGCGAGCAGGGCTGGGAGCTGGTCAGCGTGGTCGCCCACGAAGGCGGGCTGGGCCGCCGGGGACTGACCTACGTGTTCAAGCGCACGCTGGCAGGGGTAAGCAGTGGGACTCCGGCCTCTGGCCCCGGCAGCCCGGCGGGGCCGCCCGAACCGAAAGGCCCGGCTGTGGGGTTCGAGCCTCTGCGCGGGTCATAGCTGTTGGACCCAGAAGACGATGCCCGGCGCTTGATGAGAGGTCGGGCATCGTGATCTTGCCTGCTCAGCACAGCCGAAGGGTTTACTCCTCGACGATCTCAACAGTCTCCAGTTGATCGCCAGGCTCCGGATCGCGCTGCGGGTCGCGCGGGCGGACTCTCATCAGCACGTCCAGCGACTCCTTGTCAGCCACTTTGCCAAAGACGGCGTGCTTACCGTCGAGCCAGGGCGTCGCCACATGAGTGATAAAGAACTGGCTGCCGTTAGTATTCGGCCCGGCGTTTGCCATCGAGAGCACGCCCGGCCCATCGTGCTTGAGCGCCAGGGCGCCCGGCTCATCGTCGAAGCGATAGCCGGGGCCGCCGCGCCCCGTGCCGGTGGGATCACCACCCTGCGCCATGAAGTCGCCAATGACCCGATGGAAGGTCGTGCCATCGTAGAAGCCATCCCGGGCCAGAAACACAAAGTTGTTGACCGTCCTGGGAGCCTTGTCGGCAAACAGTTTTACGCGGATGTCACCGCGCTCGGTCTTGAAGATCGCCGTGTACTGTTTGTTTGGATCGATCACCATATCAGGGGGATTGCTGTACTGCTTCACCGCGAGCATCTCCTTTGCCTGTGTTTATTGGATCGTAAAAAAGGGCCGTGCAAGGGAACCTCCTGCCCCTGCCCGGATTTTACCTGGATAGTCCTTCCCGTGCCTGTCTGGCCGCCTCCACCATCCTCTGGAGCGAGGGGATGGTTTCATCCCAGCCGCGCGTTTTCAGGCCGCAGTCAGGGTTGACCCACAGCCGATCGGGGCTGACCACTTCCGCCGCACGGATGAGCAGGTTGCGCATTTCCTCAACAGACGGAACCCGCTCGCTGTGCACGTCATACACACCCGGCCCAATCTCGCGTCCATAATCTGACCCCTGAAAGGCCTTGAGAAGCTCGCCGCCACTGCGTGCGCTCTCGAAGCTGATCACGTCGGCGTCCATATCGCGGATTGCAGGCATGATGTCCGTAAAGTCGGAGTAGCACATGTGGGTGTGGATCTGCGTCCCGGCCCGGACGCCGCTCGATGCAAGCCGAAAAGCGCGCACTGCCCAGCGCAGGTAGTTGTTCCAGTCCGCACGCTTGAGTGGCAGCCCCTCGCGAAAGGCAGGTTCATCGATCTGGATGATGCGCATCCCGGCGGCTTCGAGGTCGAGCGTCTCGTCACGTATGGCGAGGGCCAGCTGGTAAGCAATTTGCTCGTGAGGGATATCCACGCGCGGGAAGGACCACATCAAGATGGTCACCGGGCCGGTGAGCATGCCCTTCACGGGCCTATCGGTAAGACCCTGTACGTAGCGTGGAACATCAACTGTCATCGGCGCAGGCCGCCAGACATCACCGTAGATGAGTGGTGGGCGAACGGCCCGGGTGCCGTAGGACTGCACCCAGCCCTCGATGAAGGCGATCCCCTCCATCCTCTCGCCGAAGAAATCGACCATGTCCGGCCGCTCGAACTCGCCGTGAACCAGCACGTCGAGACCCAGGGATTCCTGGAGGGCGATGACATACCGGTACTGCTCGCGCAGGAAGCCCTGGTATTCCTGCTCACTGATCTCCCCGTTGCGGTAGCGGGCGCGCATCTGGCGCACATCTTGAGTCTGCGGGAAGCTGCCGATGGTCGTCGTCGGCAGAGACGGCAGATCGAGCACCTGCCGGTGGATGGCCCGCCGTTCTTCGAAAGGCCTATCGCGGGAGAAATCGCGCTCGCCCAGCGACCCCAGTCGGGCCCGAACAGCTGGGTTGGTCGTCAGGGGGGAGGATCGGCGCACCTCGTGGACGCGGCGGTTTTCGTCAAGCTCCCTGGTGATGCTCTCCGGCCCTTGGTTGACGGCTCTGGTCAGCAGCACAACCTCGTCCAGACGCTCGTTGGCGTAGGCCAGCCAGCCCTTGAGGGTCGGGTCAAGGCGGGTTTCAAGCTCCAGACCAATCGGCAGGTGGATCAGACTACAGCTCGGCCCAAGGTGTGCCCTGCCCAGGTCAGCGTGACGCCCGATCTGGTCCAGCGTGCTGAGGGCGGCGTCAAAGTCTGTGCGCCACACGTTGCGCCCATCAACAAGGCCGATCCCAAGCACCATTTCGGGGGGAAAGCCGTACTGCCGCAGCGCGTCCAGGTTGCGCGGACCCCGCACGAAGTCGAGGCCAATGCCCTCGACAGGTAGCGCAATGATCTGCTCGTAGATGTGGGCAATGTCGTCAAAGTAGGTTTGCAGCATGATCTTGAGGTTGCCCTTTTCGCTGTCGAGGTAGGCGTAGGCTTCTTCAAGCAGCGCCAGCTCGCTCCCTGAGCGATCCATGACAAGGGCCGGTTCGTCCATCTGGACCCACTCGACGCCCTCTGCTTCCAACTCGCGCAAGACCTGGGCGTAGAGTGGGAGTAGCTCGCGCATCAGGGCGGCCAGGGTGAGCGCGGAGCGATTGCTGCCCAGCAAAAGGAAAGTGAGCGGGCCGACGATAACGGGCTTGGTCTTGAGGCCCAGTTCGCGCTGTGCAAACCGGACGGCCTTCAGGGGAAGATTTTCAGTGAGCGTAAAATGGCCTTCGAACTCTGGCACCAGATAGTGATAGTTTGTGTTGAACCACTTTCGCATGGCACATGCCACAGCGTTGTCCGAACCCCGTGCCATCGCGAAATACAGGTCGAGATCGACCCCACCACCCTCCCAGCCGAAACGCGGTGGTATGGCACCAAACATGGCCGCCTGATCCAGGATGTGGTCGTACAGGCTGAACGTGTTGCTTGGGATCAGATCAATGCCCCGCCCAGCCTGCCGGGCGAGCGAATCGCGGTGCACGCTGTCCGCCTGTGCAAGCATCTCCTCGCGCCCGATCTGGCCCTTCCAGTAGCGCTCGATGGCCCACTTCAGCTCGCGGTTGGGGCCGATGCGAGGATAACCCAGGTTAGTCGAGAGCATGCTGTGATCTCCTTGACACTCCGGTGAGAACCTGAAACCTCCTGGGAGTCACCCTTTGATGGCTCCCGGAAGCGTGTTGCCGGGTAGAAAAGCATGAGTAAAGTCGATATAGTTTATCTTTTATATCTCGTAGTGGCAACAGCGCTGTTCACCATTCCCTCGGGCGGGGCACGGGAGAGCATTTTTTATAAAAGGGAAGCCAAAGGTATAATGGGCAACTGTTTGACTGGATATCCATTTGGGGATGGTTCATACACTAGGCCAACTGTCGAGAATGAGCTAATGAGCATCAAGCGGTGCTACATCTGCGAGCAGAACCCGACTGAAGCTCGCCACCTGGGTACATCCGGTTTATTAGATGGGGAAGTATGCCCTATTTGCCACCGTCCTACCTGCCGGTACCATCTGGTCACGGTTCGGTGGCGATGGCGCAACTCAAACCGTGAACTGGACTCAGCCCTCATCTGCCGCGAATGCCACAGGACTTATGCCCATCGCAGTTGGGATCCGCTCAACCGTGACTGGATCAGCTAGCGGGGCGGCAGTTCAGTGCGGCCTTCCGGCCTAGCATGCGGCTGGCAATCCGTTGCGGGAGTTGGATGTTCCGAAGCCGGTCATGACCTGGCACCATCATGATCATGGCTGCCCGGCCATCTTTTCGATCAGCGCAGTCAGGAGGAATAGGTGAGTAAAGTACGCGTAGCAATCATCGGCGTGGGGAACTGCGCCTGTTCGCTGGTGCAGGGCGTGCATTATTATGCCAATGCCAACGACGACGAGCGAGTCCCCGGCCTGATGCACGTCAATCTCGGCGGCTACCACATCCGCGACATCGAGTTCAGCGCGGCTTTTGACATCGACATTGAGAAGGTCGGGAAGGACCTCTCTGAAGCCATCTGGTCAGGGCAGAATAACACGATCAAGTTTGCCGAAGTGCCGGAGTTGGGCGTCCCAGTGCATCGGGGTATGACGCACGACGGATTGGGGAAGTACCTGAAGGAGAAGATTACCAAAGCTCCTGGCAAAACGGCCAACATCGAGCAGATATTGAAAGACACGGGGACCGATGTGGTGGTCAACTTTCTGCCGGTAGGCAGTGAGCAGGCCACGAAGTGGTACGTTGAGCAGGTATTGAATGCTGGCTGCGCCTTTGTGAACTGTATTCCCGTCTTCATCGCGCGGGAAGAATACTGGCAGCAGCGTTTTATCGAGCGCGGGTTACCCGTTATTGGGGATGACATCAAGAGCCAAGTGGGCGCGACTATCGTGCACCGTGTTCTGGCCAACCTGTTCAAAGACCGGGGAGCTCAATGTGGGCGGCAACATGGACTTCTACAATATGCTGGAGCGTGAGCGTCTGGAGAGCAAGAAGATCAGCAAGACGAATGCCGTCACTTCGCTGCTGAGCGAGCCTCTCGACCCGGATAACGTCTACATTGGCCCAAGCGACTATGTGCCGTGGCTGACAGACCGCAAGTGGGCGCACATCCGGCTGGAGGGCAGTGCTTTCGGGAATGTGCCCCTCAATGTGGAACTGAAGCTTGAGGTGTGGGACAGCCCCAACTCGGCTGGCGTCGTGATCGACGCGGTTCGGTGCGCTAAGTTGGGCCTGGACCGGGGGTTGAAGGGGGCGCTGGTCGAACCCAGTAGCTATTTCATGAAATCCCCCCCGGTACAGTTCCCGGACGACGTTGCCCGTGAGAAGACCGAGGCGTTTATCAGCGGCCAGTCAGCCGGAGCTAAAGAGGCGTAACCAGGATGCTGAGAGCTACAGGAGGCCTGCTTCGAGCAGGACCAGACCTCTTGTGATTAGTGTGCTGGTGTTGATCCTCTATCCTGTGAAATGCAAAGCGCGGGTGAAGCCAGCCCCGCGCCTTTTGCACCTTTGAGCCGGATGGCTAAATGATCCCGAGCTGATGCCCCACACGATCCAAAATGTCAAGCGCCTTCTGAAGCTGCTCGCGGGTGTGCGTTGCCATATAGCTTGTCCGAAGCAATGACTTGTTCGGCGGGACGCCGGGCGGAATCACGGGGTTGGTGAAAAGCCCAGCCTCGAAGAGCTGCTTCCAGAAGAAGATGGTGCGCATATCATCACCGACGATAATGGGAATGATGGGGGTCTCGGACTCGCCGATGTTGAAGCCAAGCTCTTCAAGGCCTTTCTTCATGAATGCCGTGTTTTCCCAGACCTGCTGAACGTAACCGGGATCGTTCTCAATGATGTCGAGTGCAGCCAGGACTGCCGCCACGTTGGGTGCAGGCAAACTGGCGCTGAAGATCAGCGAGCGGGCATGGTGTTTAATATAGTGCATGACATCCTCATCCCCGCCCGCGAAGCCGCCGATGGAGGCAAAGGACTTGCTGAAGGTTCCCGTGATGATGTCCACATCCTCGGTCACCCCAAAGTAGGCCGATGTGCCCCGCCCATCGGCCAGCACGCCCATGCTGTGCGCATCATCGACCATCAGGCGCGCGCCGTACTTCTTGCACAGCTCGATGATGGCGGGCAGGGGAGCAATATCCCCACCCATACTGTACACGCCATCGACGATCACCATCTTGCCTACATCGGCGGGCAGCTTGCTGAGCACACGGTCGAGGTCGTCCATGTCGCTGTGCTTGAAGCGCTTCATCTCGCCCAGGGACAGCATGCAGCCGTCAATGATGCTGGCGTGGTCTTCTTTGTCTGTGACGACAACATCGCCCCGCCCCACGATAGCTGAAATGGTGCCGAGGTTTGTCTGGTAGCCCGTGCTGAAGACCAGCACCGTCTCCTTGCCGATGAAATGGGCCAGGCGCTCCTCCAGCTCATGGTGCAGGGCCAGAGTCCCGTTCATGAAGCGCGAGCCGGTGCAGCTCGTGCCGAATTCCCGAACAGCCTTCTCTGCTGCCTCCCGTACTTTGGGGTGCGTTGTCAGGCCAAGGTAGTTGTTTGAGCCGATCATGATGATCTCTCGGCCCTGGTAGTGCACCACCGTGCCCTCTGAGTCGTCGAACGGGATAAAAAACGGGTACAGCCCGACGGCCTGGGCTTCCCTTGCGCGGGTGAAGCTCTTTGTCTTCTCAAAAATGTCCACCCGTTGTTGTTCTGTTGTGTCCATGTTGATCAGACCCCTTCATGAAGCTGATGGCAGTCGCCAGATAACCGCCCCCGCGGGGGTAACCGCCTCTTCTTGCCTCTGCTAAGTTACCCGGTTTTTGATGGATTGACAAGCCGCGCACCTTTCCTTATACTGGTGTCCAATGTACTCGTGTGTCTTCCTGCCGGACGGGCGGGTACAAAGGGGGATCAGAAGGAGGGGCATGAGCACTGCGTGCTGGCACACGCTGTCTGCCTCTGCCAATTTACAGGAGGAGAGAGGACCCATGCGTAAGCGCAATTTGTTGTTTGTCTTTTTGCCGCTCGTGGCCTTCGTGCTGGCGGCCTGTGCGGGGGGTGCAGCGACCGAAGCCCCCCAGGTTGAAGAGGGCGAGGCGACCGAAGCCCCCCAAGTCGAGGGATGCTTGGGCACCGCCGAAGATGCCCTCGTGGACCTCGGCTGCCGCGAGATCACCATTGCCGTTGAGAATGCCTATCTGCCTTTCAACTACATTGACCTCGAAACTGGCGAGCCAGGCGGCTGGGACTATGACACCATCAATGAGATCTGCACCCGCCTCCACTGCAAGCCGGTCTACGTTGAGGCAGCCTGGGAAGGCATGATTCAGGCCGTGGCCGATGGTCAATTTGACATGGCAGCGGACGGCATCACGATCACCGAGGATCGGGCTGAGATCGTTGACTTCTCGATTGGCTACATCAATATCGAGCAGCGACTGCTCGTCCGCAAGGGTGAGGATCGCTTCGCCAGCATCGAGGAGTTTGCCGAAGACCCCGAGCTTGTCATGGGGACCCAGACCGGCACGACCAACTATGAGACCGCCACCAAGTACCTGCCCGAAGAGCGTATCAAGGCGTTTGAACAGTTCCCCTTCGCCGTGCAGGCACTTGTTGCCGGTGATGTGGACGCTGTCATCATCGACGAGGTGGCCGGAATGGGTTACATGGGCGAAAATGCCGACCAGTTGGAGCTGGTTGGCCCCTCGATCTCCAGCGACCAGCTTGGCTTTATCTTCCCCAAGGGCAGCGATCTCGTTGAACCCGTCAACCAGGCGCTCCGGTCGATGATGGAAGACGGTACACTCTCGGAGATCAACGTCAAGTACTTCGGCCCCGACTTCGACATCACCTATGAGGATATTGGCCCAGGTGCCTACGGCGACGATGACGACGGCGGCGAATAGCCGACTCCCATGCTGAATCAGTCGTACCGGTGTGCAGGGCGGACGTCCTGCACACCGTTTCATACACGACGGGAGTGGAAGTGGCCGATCAACCGTCCTTAGAGAAGTCAGCGATAGACCTCCCGTTCCCCCGGTTGAGGCGGGAAAGCGCCGAGGACATGCTGCGGCGGGATGCACTGCCCCACCGTCTAGCTCGCTTCCCATGGTGGTTTGCGATGTTGATCGTGGTAGCCATCTGGGCAGCCGTGATCATATTCGCAAAGCCCAATTTCCGTGATGCGCTGGTTTTTATTGTTCCTGGCCTTGCCGTCACCACCTATACGACGCTGGCCGCATACGGAATTGCCCTGATCCTGGGACTGGTGGCCGGGCTGGGGCGCATCTCACGGAATGTGGTGCTGAACAACGTGGCTACGTTCTATGTCGAGATCATCCGCGGCATCCCCATGCTGGTGTTGATCTTCTACATCGCTCTGGTAGGCGTCCCGACGGTTGTCGATGGCTGGCTGGAGGGCCTCGGGCGATGGTTGCTTGATCTTGGCCTGACCGGCATCGGCGGGGCACTGGTCCGCCTGGAAAACGCCGATGTCTCCATGAACCTCAGGGCCATCATTGCCCTGGCGATTACCTACGGCGCCTTTCTGGCTGAGATCTTCCGGGCCGGCATCCAGTCAATCGGCCGTGGTCAGATGGAAGCGGCTCGCTCGCTGGGTATGAGCTATGGCCAGGCCATGCGTTATGTCATCCTACCTCAAGCGATCCGGAACGTGCTGCCTGCACTCGGCAACGACTTTGTCGCGATGGTCAAGGATTCCTCGCTCGTCTCCGTGCTGGCCGTGCGAGACATCACCCAGATCGCCCGCCTGTATGCCGGGCGGTCGTTCCGCTTCCGCGAGGCGTACACGACGCTGGCGGCGCTGTACCTGACGATGACCGTGCTGCTCTCTCTCTTGGTGCGGCTGCTGGAAAGGCGGTTGCGCAGAGATGCCTGACGCCAAAGACATTATCGTGTGCCGGGATGTATACAAATACTTTGGCAACGTTAAGGCCCTGAGGGGGGTGAGCCTGACCGTAGAGCGCGGCAAGGTTGTAGTTATCATTGGGCCAAGCGGTTCCGGCAAATCGACCCTGCTGCGCTGCATTAACCACCTTGAGGTACCTACCAGCGGCGAGGTCTGGATCGACGGCGAGCGGCTCACCACCCATCCGAAGCAACTCAACGCTATCCGGGCAGAGATCGGGATGGTCTTTCAGCTATTCAACTTGTTCCCGCACCTTACGGCGCTGGAGAACATCACGCTTGCCCAGCGCGTTGTGCGCAACCGTTCCGCCCAAGAGGCCAGAGAGATTGCGATGGTACAACTTGAGCGGGTGGGGATTCCCGAAAAGGCTGACGTCTATCCATCCCAGCTTTCCGGCGGCCAGCAGCAGCGTGTGGCGATTGCGCGGGCCTTGGCGATGAACCCCAAAATCATGCTGTTTGACGAGCCAACCAGTGCGCTTGACCCTGAGATGATCAAAGAAGTGCTCGACGTGATGCTCGACCTGGCCAGGGAAGGCATGACCATGGTCGTTGTCACGCACGAGATGGGATTTGCACGGGCCGCTGCTGACCAGGTGATTTTTATGGACGACGGCATTATCGTCGAGCATGCCACGCCCTACGATCTGTTTAATAACCCCACCCAAGACCGGACCAAGCTGTTTCTGTCGCAGATCCTCAAGCACTAATCCAGCGGTGGCCAACAACACGAAAGCCCTCCCTGCCCAGGAGAGGGCCGCTTGCGCTTTTCCCACTGGATGGGGATGTGCTTACTCCAGCAGGATATCCACGTAGGCCGTCATGCCCCAGCGGAGGTTTTCGGGGATTTCATCGAGCGTGACCGTCACCGTGAAGGCGGCATTATGATCCTGAGATGGCTTGGCCGCTATTCGGGTTACTGTTCCCCCCACCTCAACCCCAGCCAGCATCCCGAACGAGATGATTGCCCGGTCGCCGATGGCAATGCGGGCAACATCGGCTTCGGTCAACTCGGTATCGACGTGTAGCGTGCTCAGATCGCTGATCTGGACAACCGGTTCCCCTGCCATCACATATTCGTAGGGGTTGACAAAAAGCTCGGTCACTGTGCCGTCCAAGTGTGAACTCAGCACAGCCTGCTGAAGGCGCGCGCGTGCTGCCTCAACGTCCGTCTGGGCCTGCTCCACCTGTGCCTCAGCCAGGGCCAAGTCCTCCGGGAGCGGCAAGGAGAGGAGGTAATCAAGCTGTGCTTGTGCAGCGGCAAGCTGGGCAGCCTGAGCGGGTGACTCCGGCGTCGGCGGGTTGCCCGGCGCTCCGATGGCAGCCAGCGCGCTCTGTGCCGCCAGTATCTCCGCTTCCGAGGCTCCCAGCTTCACACGTTCCAGGTTGGCCTCGGCTGCCTTGAGCACGGCCTCGGCACGCGCGACATCGGCCTCCAGGATGTAGGTGTCCATTCGGGCGATCACATCCCCGGCCTGCACACTGTCACCTTCCTCAACTGCGACCTCTGTCACCAGGCCGGAGATCGGGAAGCTGAGATCGGCGAATTCTTCAGGGACAACGCTCCCAGTCGAGCGCACCACCGACTCGGCGGGCAGGAAGTTGTTCTCCGCACCAGCTTCAGGCGGGGTATAGTTGGGCCTCTGGGAGCATCCTGCCAGCGCCAACGCCAGCCCAGCCACGACAGCCACAGGGGTTCTTAATAAGCTCCCGTTCCTCACAACGAGCCTTTCTCCAGGTAAAAGCACCACTCATCACAGGGCAGGGAATAGGCATGTGGCAGCGACAATCACTCCACGCCGGGTTTCTCGGCGACCCTGCCGATCACACGAGCGGGCACACCAGCCACTATAGCATAATCTGGCACATCCCGGGTGACAACAGCTCCGGCCCCGACCATTGCATACTGACCGACTGTCACACCCCCCATTATTGTCGCGTTGCTGCCGATTGACGCATTGCGCTTCACCTGGGTCTTGACGAGCTGCCAATCGGCAGCTGTTTGCAGGCTTCCATCAGCCGCAACCGCGCGCGGGTAGATGTCATTAATAAACATCACACCGTGTCCAATGAACACACCATCCTCGATAGTCACCCCCTCGCAGATGAAGCTGTGCGAGGATATCTTGCAGCGGGCGCCGATCACGGCCCCACGCTGTATCTCGACAAACGGGCCGACCGTTGTCTCATCCCCCAGCACGCAGCCATACAGGTTCACAAGGGCCGGGTGGAAGATCTTTGTGCCTTTGCCCAGTCTGACGTCATCCGCCACCGGCATCTCCGGTTGTCCTTTCACACAATCTGCACATCCTTCATGGCTGAACTCTGCCCGTCAGCGAGCTTTAACTCGTTGTCAGCCAGCGTAGCCAGGCCAGTGTCATCAGCAGTGCTGCTGTCATCCCCCCCGCCTGCCCGTGCGCGCCACCAAGCCGCTACATCGCGCGCCAGTGCGTGCCAGCACACCTCCGCTGCATCCTTCAGCCGCTCAAGGAATTCGACATACACCTGCCACCCAACATTGCTCAAGAGGTAATCAGGGTGCACGTTGACCAGGGCCATCCCGTGATACTGCTCGATGAACCTCACTTTGTCGAGCCAGAGCTTTGGCGTTGTCTCACCCAAGACCTCGATCAGCGTATAGTCCTGCACAAGCGTGTAGGGTAGCTCCACAAATCTGCCAAGCATGAAGGGCCAGATGCTCATCGTTCCGCCGGGAATAGGCTCGAACGGATCTGTATCAAAGAAAGATAGGTCATACTCAACGTTCAGCGCCTGCATCCATTCTGGGTTCCGGTGAGTAAGCGGTGCGCGGAAACCCACTACGTCCAATGCGTCCAGATATGAGTTAATGCGTTTAGCCCGGCGCATGAACTTTGAATGAGTATTAAAGAGCCTGCCATCGTGCTTCAGGCCTTGCAGGCCGACCTCAAACCCCCTTTCTCGGAGTTCGGCCAGCAATGACCGGTCAAGAGGATACCGCTCCGGGATGAAGTTGAAAGACGAGCGGAAGCCAAGCTGCTCCTCCAGTTCTGCAACGGCACGCACGTGCCGCTGGCCAGCCGCCGTTTCCACATCGTGCGTCAGGACAAGGGCAAACCGGCGACCCTCAGGCCAGAATGGCCGGAAGCGGATCTGCTGGCGGCCGGATACGATCAGGAGCTGCCGCATGACCTCCCACAGGAATCGAGCATACCGCTCCTCAACCGGCCAGCCCAGTGGAAAGTTTGTGTGCGCCGAAACTTGGCGGAGGCGCCTTAGCTGGCGGGTGATCGATCGGGGTAACATGGGCTTGAGCAGGTAATAAGCCTGTACAGCCGGTGTCAGCCGCCAGTGATCGGGGCCGAACTGGCCCTCGCCAAGAACCATAGCCAGCAGCCCGTCGAGGTCGTGCGCGCTCACCGGCAGTTTCAGCGCGGGGATAGCTCGCCCGATGGCCGTCTGCCAGTGCTCAGCAGGTATGGGGTCCAGGCAACACCAGAAGTCAACGGGGCTGTTGGCGCTCCAGAGATTTGTCATCATGCAAAGTGTCGGTACAGTAGTTCGCCGATGGCGCGGCACACCCACCTTGGTGACTTACGAATAATGCCCTTCATAACAGGCATGAGCAGGCTTCCGTCGTTCGTGAATCGGACATCCCTGGAAGATAGCATCGAGTATGTCAGGAGAGTTTCCTGCGCTCCCCATCGGCCCTTAAAATCACGCAGGCCCGTGTTCTCGATGCTCGTCCTGCCCATGTCCAGCACAGCGTACCCCTGCTCACATCCCCACCGGATGGCCTCCCAGAAAATCAGGTTGTTAGGCCGGAGGCTGAGGCTATCATCCTGCGAAGCGCCGAACTTATAAGTCAGCGTGCGGTTCCAGTGCAAGTAGACCGACGCGGCGATGCACTCGCTGCCAAAGTAGGCCAGGAGCACATATCCCAATCCTGGCTCGATGAGGCGGCGGGCGAGCAATTGGAAGAACTTCGCCGGCTGCACGGGCGTACCCTGGCGCCGCCTTGTGTCAACATGTAGCCGGTAAAAGGCCTCGACATGCTTTGCGGTGTTCCCCAGCTCGACGCGCACCCCCTTCTTGAGCGCAGTGTCGATGTTTCGGCTGTGCATGCGGTGGAAGCGGCCGGCGACTGCCCCTGCGTCGCTACCTAGCTCCAGAACATGCAGCACGTGGTCAGAATGGCTTTTGGCCGCGCGGTGATCGACGGCCCAGCGTATCTCGATGTCGGGTGTGCGGCTCTGATAGGCCAGAGTGACCAGCCCATCGACCAATTGCCGGAGAGAAGCAGGGCTGCGGTACAGCGGTGCGCAGTGATCCGAAAAGGGCAGGGCGACCCACCGGCGCCTGCTCAGCACTGTGTTCACCTCCATCAGGGGAAGCCCTGCGGCGATCTGCCCATCGGGGCTGGAGACTGCCGCGACAAACGGGCGAAAGCCATAGCACTCCGCCAGCAGATCCATCCAGGCAGGGTGATGAAAGATGCTTGCTTGTGGGTCAGCCTTGACCAGGGACAACCACTGTTCGTCATACGGTTCGATGATCGTCAGGTCGGCCTCTGCTGCCCGCACCTCGGCAAGATAGGCGGTCTCTAGTGCAGGTCCGGTCATGGAGTATGCCTGCTTCTTCCCCCGATGGGCATCGTCAGTTGGCTGTCCCGCCGTTGGCGGCTGATGCCCACTCATTCACGATGAGCTGGTATTTGCCGGATGGCTGCGGATCGATCTTCGACACATATTCGAGTTCGACCTCGTACTCATTGCTCAGGTTCTTGTCAAGGTAACTCATCAGGCTCGCCTCGGCATCCGGCGAGTAGTCGGGGCGAGGTTCGATCCGGATGCGGATGCTCCCATCTCTTTGGTAAACGATCTGAAACCGGCTGACGGCATGGCTGATCGCGTTGCCCATAAAGGCGCGGCACCAGAAGTTCGGGGCGATCATCCGCCCATCCCGCGTTATCACAACGTCTCCGGTGCGCCCGACCAGATTACTCAGCACTTGCAACGAGCGGCCACAGGCGCAGTCGGCGGTACCGATCTCGCCGATATCGCCGATATGGTAGCGGATGAACGGCATTGGCCTCCGGCCAAGCGTCGTAATGAGCAGATCGTCAGCGGCACTGTTCAGGTGCGGCTCTTGAACCTTTTCCACTTCGACGTAGTAATACTCCTGGTTGATGTGCATCGAGCCTTCGGGGCACATTGCCGCCACATGCCCGACTTCGCGGGAGCCATAGATGTTGGTCACTGGGCAGCCAAAAACACGCTCAAGCAGCGCCCGCTCGTGGTCGTACAGGGGGGCAGCCCATGTCACAATCAGATCGGGCCGGAATGAGGGGGCAGACCGGCTGCGCTCGATGTAGTCCGCCAAACCCGCGAGCGCAGAGGTGATGCCAAAGAGGATGCGCGGCTGAAAGCTCTCTGCCTTACGTATGCAGAGCTGGTAATCGGCATCGGACAGGTTCATGCCTGGCAGGACAAGCTGGCGCCACAGGCGCTGACGGAGCGTAACTGCCCGCGAGCTGGCAACATAATCCGCCGACACCCTGGCCATGCGCGCCTCTTTGGCACCCGGCCCCAGGCCGAACCAGCGCTTGACCCTGAGTTCATGCGCCCAGTTCAGGGCGGAGGTTGTCCCGTCCTCGTAGAAAAGCGTCGGAGTACCTGTAGAGCCGGTCGAAGTATTCCGCACGATCCTGTGCTTGCGAAAAGCGGCCAGCGGAATAGGAACGCCAGGGTCACGCCCGGCCTGTTCAGCCGCTTCGATGGAAGGCCGGTAGCGCAAGTCCACCATTTCCTTGTGATGCTCGATGACCTCTTCACGGGTCAAAACGGGGACCCTCTCCATATCCTCAATTGTCCGGATGCTCTCCGGCCCAATACCAGCCGTCCGGTACTTCTCCCGGTAGTAGGGGCACCAGGTTATGGCATAGCGGATGACATCCCGCAGCCGCTCCAGCTGGAGGTTGCGCAGCGCTTCCTCCGGATACCGTTCAGACCGCACCAACTGTCGGTAGGTGCGCAAGATGCCCCGCCGGTTGAGTGTCGCGTTGACAATGGGGAATGTGACCTGCCCGGCTAGAAACTCGCCCGCTTGCTCCAGGAACCTCATCGGTGCACCCTCCTACAGCGCCACCTCTGGAAGCGAAGTATCCGGTTATAGGTGACATCCGCGTACTCCGTAAAGCCCACCCTACGCGCTAGCTTCAGCGACGGCTCGTTGGAGCGCAGAGTGCCTCCGTACAGGTACCGGACTCCGCGATGCTTCAGTTCGCGAAAGATACGGTAACGCAGCTCGGAACCCAGCCCCCGGCGCCGATAGCTCTCAATGACAGCAATATGCTCAGACCACGCCGTCCCAGGCCTGAAGAAGCGGCACGTTTCAATGAGCGGTATCTCGACCTCCCCAAAACCAATCAGGTTGAAGCCCGCTAGCCGCCTGCCGTCCAGAGCGACCAGGCATATCTGGCCGTTGGCCAGTTTCTTGCTGACCCGTCCCCGCAACCACTCGGAGTGCCACTCAATCTGCTCGATCACGTCCGTATCTTCGGCTGTGAGCAGGATGAATTGAAATTCGCTTGGGTTAGGGCAGTCGGGTTCGGGTGCCGTCGCAAGGTTAATCCGGTAAAGTCGATAAACCCTCCGCACATAGAGCGGCTGTAGAATATAGGCCACTGACTTCTTAATAGTACGCCACCACCCCACATTCGTGAGGTTGCGCTCAAACTTTCGCTTGAGGATTGCGAGTTCCATACGTTTAGCTCCCTGCCTTTACGGGTTCTTCGATCACGCGCTCGATGTGGCCTTTCCAGTTGGGGTGCGGCGCAAAGTGCAGGTTCCGCTGCTGCTGAAATGTCGCTAGGCTCCAGATGCTGCCACAGTCGAGCACCTCAATGGCCTGCCGGGTAGCACCGTGTTCTCCCCTCAGCCGATCGCTTTCCTCCAGCGCCTTCGCAACGAGGGGTATCTTGTCAATGTCAAAGCCCATGAGGGAAGCCGCTACGGCGTCCATCGCCGCCGGGTGGAAGCTGGCCATAAGCACGCCTGCTGGCATCGCGTCAGGCTGCGAGGGGCCGTTTCCTTCACCGGCGATGATCCCATCCAGAAAGCAGAACAACCGCCTCTGTGGGGTCTCATGGAGGTTGCCATCGGCGTCCGCGTAAAGGGCGGCATGATGCAAATCAAGAAGGGTTCGCCAAAGCGTATCATTGCCGTACCACTTGCCTTCGATCAGGTTATCTTCAAAAGGCAGGATGTGGCGGGTGAACCACACGCCCTTTTTCAGCACTGCATACATGAGCTTTAACGCCGCGGAATCGGTGTCCCAGAGACGATCCTGCAACTGGGTGTATAGGCGTTTGCGCCAGGAGGGGTGCTTATACTGGTCACCACCTTCTTCAGGCGATCCAAGCATGAAGTGGGGCAGCGTCTCTTTCCAGCCCGGCAGGCCCATGAAGTTCTTCAGCGCCATGGTAACGCCGGTGCGGCGGTGGGTCTTCATCTTGGGGATGCTGACGATGACGTCGCTTTCGAGCACCGTTCTGGGCAGCAGATACTCATGGCGTCCCCCGGAGTGATGTTTGTACATGTTCTTAGGGGCCCCAATTGCGATGCGCAGACGGTGCGGATCGATACCGGTGAAGCGGCTGCGTTCTCCTAGGTTGACAAGCCGGTAGCCTCGTGGGTCGCCTGATAGCCGTTCGCGCCCCCACTCTCCAATCCCCAACAGGGGTACGGCGTGGTGGGTTCGGAAGTCAATACATTCGATTGGCACGTCGGCCTGGCTGGAATACCAGATAAGGAGATCGCCGATCTGGGAGGCCTTCAGGGCAGCATCGAACTGCGAGGCAATCGTCTGGGTGTCACCTACGATTATCCGCCCCTCCCCCTTTAAGGCGATGGATATGTAGTCCAGGAGTGGTCGGAGGATTGACGCATGGACAATCACAGCCAGGACATCGCCCCCGGCCAGGTGATTGTGGCGGACGAGGTTGGGTTTGATCAGGACGGTCATGCCGGGGCGGATAACTTCGCCCAGCGGGTTCCAGTGCGGCGTCCCGTAGTTGGCCCGGTCAAGCCCCAGACGGTACAGGGTCTCCCGCACGCCTGCGTAGACCTCGTTTTGGGGGTCCACCGCGTTGCCTCGGTACTCCGGATACGCTTCCGGTGGGTTAAACGGCAGCCGCTCAGGATAGCTCTTGGCGATGGTGAATGTCACGGCAACCACTGGCTCTTCTGGCCACATACCTTCCCCTCCAACGGTCGCTGGGATAGTCAATTGAGCCGCGCTCTTTGCGGCTTCTCCGGCGTCACCTCTGGTTAAGCGCACGCTCGTATGCGGCCAGCAAGTGCTCCTGCTGGTGCTCCCATGCCAGCAGATGGCGCACGCGCCACTTCCCAACCACACCCATCTGCTTGCGCCGCTCCGGGTCATCTAGCAGATCGACGATTGCCTGACCAAACGCCTCGATGTTGCCAGGCTCAACGTAGACAGCGGCTGCATCGGCTGTGCGCTTGGTCTCAACCAAGTCGTAGGCAACGATGGGCTTCCCCATCGCCATATATTCGCCAATTTTGATGAAGGTCGAGCTGGTGTTAAGAGGTGTAGGCGGCTCGGGAGAAAGAAGCACATCTGCGGTACACATGTAGCGTCGCAGCAGTTCGTTGTCGTAGATCATGCCCGGCATCTCAACGTAAGACGACAGGCCCTGGGTCTCAATCTGATTGAATGCCTCGCGCCGTACCGCCCCATCGCCAAGCAGCACGAAACGTACATCATGGCGGCCCAGGTCATGCACAATATGGGCAATGGAAGGGATCAGCTCCAGCACACCATCATCATGGCCCATGACTCCAGCATAGCAAGCCATATAACGGAACCCCTTCTTCAGGGCAGGGTCGGGTTTCACCGGCACGAACTCATCCAACCGGGGGCCGTTCCGCACCACAATAACGTTCTCGCCCGGCAGGCGGCCTCGCTTGATAGCAATACGGCGATACGACTCATTTGTTGACATCACCACGTTAGCTACCCGGAAGGTCAAGTACTCAGCCGCTCGCGCCAGGGCATACAAGACCTGCCTGCGCAGGCCCCGGTAGCGCCAATCAACCAGTTCGGGGAAAAGGTCATGGTGATCGAAGATGACACGGACGCCCAGCAGCCGATAGAGCGCGGCAATGGGGAAAAATATGTCCGGTGGGTTGCATAGATGCAGCACGTCAAATGACCCGTTCCGCCACACCTGCCAAGTGATTCGAGCGACAGAGACAAAGGCGGTCAGATACTCCCGTAGGTAGGCCAGCAGGCCGCGCTGGGCATAGGTGAGAGGAAAGCGCAGAACATGGACGCCTTCCGGGTCTTGCAGTGCCCTTGTCTTGCCGGAGGCTTCCTTGCCCTGTCCGGCGTGCTGCGCAAATGGGCAGATGACGATAACATCCCAGCCAGCATCACGGAGTGTTATGGCCTCATAAGTGACGCGAACGTCCGCCGGGACAAAACTGTTCTCAACGACGATCACGGCTCTTCGCGCGTTTGGCACCTCAATGGCCCCTTCACAAGACAGACTGCGATTCGCTGGCCGGAGCAACGCGGCTCTCATGTCACGTGCTCTGCCGACGATCCAATTGCCTGGGCAGGGGGAGTGAACCAAGCTTGATCAGGTATTCGGCACAAAGCGATGATCGATGTGGAGAACCGAGGAAACAGCCTCGACAACAGGTTGATCTCCATCCAGCTGAGCGGCTTGAGCATCCCAAGCTGGTACAGAAGAGATCGCAGATGTCCCCAGACAATTTCTACATAGTCGCTCTCCTCACGCACGATTTCCAATTTGGCATGTAGCTGAAGGAAATTCGCAAAGTGCGAGTGGTCCCAGATGGCGATATGCGTGGGGTTGGACCACGGCTTTCGCAAGAGGTTCTTATAAATGGCAAGCGGCCGGATAGGGTTGGGAACGGCCAGCAGGATCCACCTGCTCGCCGCGTAGCGAAATGCCTCGAGGGCGCCCAACGGGTCTCGAACATGCTCGATCACATGGGAGGCGACTACTAGATCAAACTCGTTTTGGTTGTAGGTCTCGATGATGTCGTCCGTCGAACCAAACCGGCAGGGGCCGTACTGGCTGCTCATCGAGACACACACCGGGTCCAGATCGAGACCCTCTACCGGGTATCCGCTGCCGGCGAGCAGGTTCATCAGCTCGCCCCGCCCAGGGCCTACATCGAGAACGCGGAACTCGCGGGGGGATTTCCCGTCTAGGCTGGCTGCGTAGCCGACCATTGAGGCGAGTACCTGATACATCCTCGACGTTAACGGCTCGTACGCAGGGTTGATCTCGTATGGCAGGTGTGCTGTTTCTAACTGGCGGGGAATAGCAGCGTCCATGTTCACTCCAGTGGCCTCACAACCGTAAACCATGCAATGCTTACCGGGACTGCCTCAACACCCTCGGCCTGGGTAACAACAGGATGGCGTAGGCGATAAATGCGCCGATCACCCCTGCCAGCTTGGCGCTGGCAGCCCCTACCGCCCCGAACAGCGGGATCAGGTACCAACATGCCAGTGCCGCGACCGCGAGCGTTGCGACACGGCTCGCCATGTCGATCCTGGCGCGGTTGCTGCCAACCAGCACCGCGGTGATGAGACTCTGAATTCCCGAAAGGATTGTCTCTGCCGCCAGGATCAGCAGCACCCTTCGGTCGCCCAGATATGCCGGGCCGACGGTCGTCCTGATGAACCATTCGCCGAACAGGAGATACACGGCGAGAAGGGCAACGTTGGCCAGGAGCGACAGCGCAAGCATGTTGCGCAGCAGATGTCCATGCTTTTCAACCGGCAGGGATGCGATCTTGGGCATCAGAATGGTACTGATGCCTGCGGGAATGAACGAGAAGATAAGAGCGACCGTCCGCGCCAGCGAATAAACTCCGACGGTCGCGTCGTCAGTGAAATGTTCCAGCAGGATGATGTCAACAGCCACGTACAAAGAATATGCCGCGTGAGAGAGCCAGATCGGAACCGAGAAGCGCACCAGCCTGCGGATTTGGGCTATATCAAGCAGCGCAGGCTGGAACCGAACGGGAAAGGGCTTAACGATCTGCAGCGTGAGTATCGGCAAGAGGTATGACAGGCCATAGATTGCCATGGCGAGGAGAGGCGACCGGATGGCCAGTACCTGAATGAGGAGCAGGGTCAGAACGATCTGCACCACGTTGCTGCCAAGGTACGCAGTCGTCAATCGCCCCGGCGAGAGAAAGCCGCTCGCCACGCCCCAGTATGAGTAGAAAAGCGTGGTGCCTAAAAAAATGAGAATGATGCCGATGTTGAATCGCTGCAACGCCAGGAGTACCGGAATTGCGACGACCAGCGTCGCGACGACCAGCACCAGCAGAACCCCCCAGGCATTCGTGATAACCTGCCTCAGAGCGAGCATGTCATTCTGGTGCCTACCGATGAAGCGGGCCAGCACATGCTGCACAAATGGCTGCGTTGCGATGGCAACCACCCCGGCAACGGCAATGGCGTACTGGACCTTTCCGTAGTCCCCAGGTGTGAACGCCTGGGCTAGCACCAGAGAAAATGCGAAGCCCAGCGCCCGCGCGATCCCCATGCCGACGGAGATCAGCACCGATCCCCCGAGCAAGCTCCAGTCGGTAGCCGTGATTCTGTTTCGCACGTGTTGCGCTATACTGTTCAGCACCTGACGCCACCAATCAGCTCTTTTAGCGCTTTAAAGTTCGCTTCCCACCCCTCGATTTTTTCGGCTGCCAGCTCGACAATTTCCCGTTTTAGGCGATCTTCCTGTTCCCGGAAGGCTTTCACGCCCTCAACGATGCTCTCCGGTGTGTTCTCGACGAAGATTGCACCCTTGGTGAAGTACTCAAGCAGAGCGGGTTTCTTCGAGACGATGAGCGGTTTACCGATAACCATGCCATCCTGGGCACCAGCCAAGAGGGAGTAATTGTGCTCTGTCAGCACCATGACAGCGCGTGATTCCCGGAGCTGGTTCCAGTAGTCGTCGTTGTACAAATAACCGGTGAACGTGACATTGGCCGGGGCGGCGCTGAGCATCGAGGGCTTGGCGCGAGATTTCTCCCCCAGAATGTAGAAATGGACATCTGGCAGGTCTCGGGCCGCCTCTAGGATGGGCCACACCGGCTCGTCAGAGGCAAACGTGTTGACCACCGTGATGCTGAAGCGTCCCGCCACGTCTGGCTTGGCCTCCTCCCGGTAAGACGTGCTCGGCGGCTTTTCCAGTACAAGCGCCCTGGCGCCCCAACTCTCGAACAGCCGCTTGTAACGCTCCTGATCGACGATGTTCACCATCGCAAACCTGGCCAGGAAGCGCTGCAAGGGCACGCTCCACCCCCATTTGGTGCTGTAGAGCGCTGGCGAGTGTGTGTCCATGACGTAGGGGACGCCCGCCAGCCGACAGTAGATGAACACGCTCAGCGCGGCAAACACGGGGGGATTCATGACATAGACAACGTCAGGCTTTTGGCGAGCCAACACAAGCCAGGTCTTGATCGCCTGCGGGATGTACTTGATCGGCGCAAGAAGAGGCTGCCGCTGGCGCAGATAGTGCACATTATAGAGCCGGGCATTCAGAGAACGCGCGTACTTCTCCGCGTGGTTCTGATGGGCCGCCCAGACGATGGCAGCAATGTTATCTCTCCCGTTTGCTGTCATGCTGATACCTCTTCGATGCCTCCGATAAGCCCGAGGAGTATCCAGACGTACTCGATAACCCCGGAGTAAGTAAATACAGCATTTGTCAACCCCATCAGCGTCAGGACGATCAGGATGGTGAGCGTGCTCCTGGCCAGCACCGCTGACAGTTCATGGCGCGAGTGCAGCTTGCGGCGCAGCCACGAGAGCATCAGCCCAACCCAGGCCAGATGAGCAAAGAGTGACACAATCCCCGACTGCACGAGAAGGGTGAGGTACTGGCTCTCAGCATACTGCCATGACACATTGGCCGGTAATACGGGCCGGAATCCGAAAAGCCAATACTCCTGAACAATCGGCCAGAAAACCTCCCGCCACACCTTGAAGCGAAACACGAGCGTCTGGGGGAGCAGGCCGCTGCCGCGGAACTGATATTCAAAGCGCTGGGTGATATGCGGCAGCAAAGGCAGCATCAGGATGACGATGGCAAGGAGCAGCAGCAGGCTGGCCCTCATCCGCCGCTCTATTCGGCCAATGATCAGGAACCCAAGGGCCGTGCCCAGCAGCCCGGCGTAGGAGCCGCTCACCAGCAGGCCCATGGCGCATAACCCCATGACGATGAGCAGGGAGACCCTTTCGGGCAGCTCCTTCCCTTGGGAATAGAGCAGCGTCCGCCCCAAGACGAGGTTTACCATCATAAAGGTGCCCAGGCCGTTCCACGCGCCGAGCACGGATGTCGCCCGGCCCGGCCCGGCGACCGCTTCATGGGCCGATCGGTACCAAGTGGAAAGCAGCGCCGTCACCGGTCCAACGCGGAAGGCCTGAAGCAAGGCAATAACCGCCACGACAGAAGCCCAGAACAGCATCCAGCGAATCAGGCGCACACGAACCGCATCGCTGTCCGGCAGGTTGCGAAACAACCAGAAGATCAGGATGTACTGGACGGGCGCCAGTAGCTTCAGATGGTCGGCGACGTCCAGGGGGATCGCCCGGAGCAGGTAAGCGACATAGGGGATGATTATCGTCCCGCTGATCAGGATGACGATCGCCAGAAGAGCGGGCCGGGGCAGCGTGATCCGCTGCCATCTCTTGAGGACGACAAAAGGGAGTGCCACCAGCACCGAGAGCAGCAGCACAACCTCATTCGGGATGAGGAACGGGATGGGACGACCACGTTGCATCCCCGAGGTCAGAACGATAGCGGACACAAGCAGATAGGTGATAAGGGCGGGCTTGAACAGCAGGGCGATAATAACCGCTGCACCGAGCACCAGCAGCAGGCCCAGCCAGGGCGAGATCAGAGATGCAACACCCAGGACCAGGCCGATCAGGCCAGCGAACACGTGGTGCCGAAACTGGGGATGGGCAACGGTGAGTGCAAGTTGCTTACCGACAGGGAGGCTGTTCTGTTGATGCCGTAACGATCTCAAATGTTCCATCAAGAGTCTAACGACCAGCTTCCAGCTTCATTGCGTCAGCTAAAGGGTTATAACATTCGTGCCCGTCTGTCTGTACCCAGGCGGCTGCCTGGCCCGGCATAAGGCATTTCTCAGTGCGAGTCAGAGTGCGTATCCACCACCGGCTCAGCTTCGTCTACTGCCCGTTCTGAAGAACCATTGCTCTGGTTGGGCAGGCATGTGTTTTCTGGGGCGCTTCCCCTTGCCCGGTGTATAAGACCGAACAGGGTCGATACACCGGGCAGGTCCGTTGCCGCCTTCGGGGCTGATCCATCGTAGTAACGGTAGTACGTATAGTAGCTGCTGCTCAGCCCGACTCGGTTAACAACTACTCCATCGATGCCGATGCCGAGGTGCCTGAACTGTTCGAGCACAGCCTGGACGGCGCTCCGGCTGGATCGGCCCAGTTCCACGACCAGGAGAATCACATCCGCGAGCGGGGCCAAAACTGCCGTATCAACAACAGCCAAGATGGCGGGCGTGTCGATAAGGACTGCATCGAATTCACTCTTTAGCTCACTGATTATTTCCCGCATACGCTTTGAACTGAGCAGATCGGCGGGGTTTGGCGATGGCGGGCCGCTGGTGAGCAACTGTAGGTCTTCGATCTCGGTGTGCGTTATGGTTCCCGCAATGGTTGCTCCCTGTGCCAGGATGCTGCTGAGGCCCACCTCATTCGGAGCGCCGAAGCGCTTATGCAGGCTTGGCCGTCGCAGGTCAGTGTCGATTGCGATCACGCTGTGCCCACTCCGGGCGAGTGATGAGGCCAGGTGAGCGACTACAGTTGACTTCCCGTCGCCAGGTTTGGCGCTGGTTACGAGCACTACCCCCGGTGGATTATTGTCCGTCCGTGCCAGCAGATTCATACGGAGTCGGTGGAATCTGGAAGCGCCAACCATCCGCTGCCGAATTGGTCGATTTGCTCCCCCCAAGTGACGGAATCCGGCCCATGATGGGCAGGCCGGTCAGGTCCTCGATCTGGTCTGGCGTGTAGAGGCGGGCATCCAGATTCTCAAAGAGAAACACGAGCACCACGCCCGCCGATAGACCGGTCAGGAGGCCCGCAGCAATGTATAAGGCCCAGTTGAGCACTGTGGGCGGCTTGGGCGTCACGGCTGGCTCAACGACCGTGATGGTTGTCTCCCTTACCACGCGTTGGCTGATAAGGATGTCCGCCAGGGCATTTGCTGTGTCGCGGGCAAGGGCGGGATTCGTATCCCGGACGGTGATACGTAGGAGGTCTGTCTCCGGAATAACTTCCACATCGATCCTGGGCGGCTCTTGGAAGCCGAGCCGGGACCGCAGCTCCGCTACCACGTGATTGCTGTTGGCTAGCTCCACATAGGTGTTCATGATGCGATCGGCGTACAGCAGCTGCACGTATTCGGAACTCCCCCGCGTGGGTGGAACAACGCGAAGCGTCGCCACAGCTTTATAAGTTGTGGGGATCAGCAGCAGGCCAACGATCACAACCGCCACCGTCACAAGCGATGTGACAAGGATGACGCCTTTGCGCACCCACAATATCTGTGCATAGTCACTTAGTCGCATGGGCACCCCGACCAACTCATATCATCATTGTGGGATCGAGGGACTCGACCGCACGCTCAGCGATGAAATCACGGATAGCTTTTGCGACGTGTTCAATTGCGCCGGGCGTTAGTTCTGCGTACATGGGCAGTGACACGATCTCTCCCGCCAATTGCTCCGAGATCGGGAAGTCACCTTGGCGATATCCGAGCTGCTGGTATGCAGGCTGAAGGTGAATGGGGACGGGATAGTGAATGCCGGTCGCGATCCCGCGCTCGGCCAGGAATTCCCGCAGCGAGTCTCGCTGGCGCGTCCGTATCACATAAAGATGCCACACATGCACATTACCGGGCATGACCGTAGGTATCACAACTCCGGAGTCGGCAAGCGCCTCGGCATACAGTCCGGCGAGACGGCGTCTGGAGGCGTTCCACGCATCGAGATGGGGAAGTTTAACCCGCAGTATGGCAGCCTGCATGGTATCCAGGCGGTGGTTGTGTCCCAGCACCTCATGCCGGTTCTTATCAGCTTGGCCGATGTTGCGCAGCTTGCGGATTGCCTCAGCCACTTCTGCCCGATTGGTTGTTACGATGCCGCCGTCGCCGAAGGCGCCCAGATTCTTTGAGGGGTAAAAGCTGAAGGCAGCCGCGTCGCCCAGGCCGCCTACCGGCCTGCCCTTGTACCTGGCACCGTGCGCCTGGCAGGCATCTTCGATGACCGTGAGGTTATGTTCCCGGGCAAGGCCCAGGATAGGGTCCATGTCGGCAGCCTGCCCGTAGAGATGAACCGGGATCACGGCCCGCGTCCGCTCTGTTATCGCCGCTTCCAGATGTGGGATGCTCATGGTGTACGTTTCTGGATCGACATCGACGAAGACTGGCGTGGCGCCGACATGGCTGATGGCGAGAGCGGTTGAGATGAACGTGTTAGCGGTCGTAATCACCTCATCACCGGGGCCGATGCCAAACGCCCGCAGCGATAGCTCCAACGCCGCCGTTCCGTTGTCCACCCCAACGGCATGCTCGACGCCGCAGTAGGCAGCGAATTCCTGCTCAAACGCACGCATGTCCGGCCCAAGAACGAACTGACTGGTGTCCAGCACCCGGGCGATGGCTTCCTCGACTTGTTCGCGTATCGGCTCTAGCTGGGCGCTGAGATCGACAAAAGGCACTTTCAGTGTTTCCTGCGTCATGGGATGTCCCTTCGGGCGAGTTGTCACGAGTGGATTCAGGCTTGAGCTTCATACAGCCCGGTAGCCGGGCGCACCTCAGGTTCGATGCCGACTAGCACCTCATCTGTCCGACGACCATCTGCCTGCCCAAATGGCAGACCCAGCGCCTTGGCCGCCTCCAGGTCAATAGGTTGGAGAGTTCCCCCATTGAGCAGCGAGCGGTCGGCTGCTTCGAGAATCTGAACCACCCGCAGCCCTACCCGGCCATCGCTCTGCGGCTGGCGCTCGCGGCCGAGTACGCAGTCGATAAAGTGCTGGCACTGGGTCCGCAATGGCTCAGCCCTGGAGATATACGGTGTCACAATGTCCCCGTAACGGTAGCTGCACTGGAAATCATCGAAAGTATCGGTGTACGGTGGTCTCTCAACGCCCTTGTCGTAGATCCGGATCTTTTCGAGAGGTTCCACGTCGTCATAAACCAGCATCTTCTTGCTGCCGACGATAGTGGTCCGGCGCACTTTATTAGGATTAAGCCAGCTCACCTGGATGTGGGCCATTACCCCATCGGCAAAATGAAGGGCGATGTAGGCAACGTCATGCTTGTCACGGAAAATGAAGTCCCCCCCACTGGCGGACACAGCCAAGGGATCCTGCCCCAGGAGGTAGCGGGCAATGGAGATATCATGCGGAGCTAGGTCCCAGATCACATTCAGGTCGTTCTGGAACAGGCCAAGGTTCACCCGCACAGCGTCGATGTAGTAGATTTTGCCTAGCTCGCCGCTGTCGATAATCTCTTTAGCCTTGCGCACAGCCGGGTTGTACTCGAATGTGTGCCCGACCATCAGCTTGAGGCCGCACTCGTCAGCCAAGTCAACCAGCGCTTGAGCGTGGCTGGCGGACAGCGTCAGGGGTTTTTCCACCAAAGCATGGAGGCCATGCTGCAGAGCTTCCCGGGTGATCGGGAAATGGCTTGCCGGCGGAGTCGCGACCGCAACGGCGTCCAACCCCATAGCGAAAAGCTCGTGATAATCCTCAGTGACATGGACACCCGGGTACAATCGCTGGATATGCTCCAGGCGTTCGCGCCGGAGGTCTGCTACGCCTACCAGATCACAGTCCGGGATGGCCACGAAGTTACGTATGAGGTTAGGTCCCCAATATCCACATCCAATAACTGCCAACCTTACCGGTGTCATTTAGGATACTCCTTAATCACTAGGCCACTAGGCGTTGGCTAGGCAGCTCCTCTTCCTGACAACACTGCAAGCGGCGTCTTCACCATGATCACGAGGTCTAACCACAGAGACTGCTTGTCGATGTACTCCAGATCAAGACGAACCATCTCGTCAAAGGTGGTGGCACTGCGGCCTGTGACCTGCCACAAGCCGGTAATGCCCGGCTTAGCTTCCAGGCGCTGCCGATGCCACGGTTGGTACTCCTCCACTTCATAGGGAATGGCCGGCCTCGGCCCAACCAGGCTCATATCGCCACGAAGCACGTTCCAGAGTTGCGGTAGCTCGTCAAGGCTCAGCTTGCGAAGCACCCGGCCCACAGGGGTGATTCGCGGATCGCCAACCATCTTGTATTTGTTTCGACCGGTTGTCTCCCCGTTCTGCAGCGCTGCCATCGCGGCCTCGTCGTTGCGGATGTACGCTTGGACGAACTCGCGGTGCCGGTCCGGGCTGGCATTCGCATACATCGTGCGGAATTTGTAGAAGGTGAAGGTGTATATCTCCGGGGATCGTTGCTCGCCGGCGAACGGGCGCAGCCTGGCCCCATAGCGCTCCTGAGCAAAGAGTATCGGTCCCGGAGTGTCCAGCCTGATCAGGATTGCGATTAGAAGCAGAATGGGGGCAAGAAGTACCAACAGCGTCGCCGAGACTACAATGTCAATGGCCCGCTTGCATACATAGTACCAACCGGATTTGACCCGTGCAGTTCTGCCCCGTGCTGAACCCGCTTTCCATTCACCATCAGCTACCATTGGATGTTCTGATATATGATCCCCACATTGACGTCATGATATCGATAAGAAAACGTTATTTTTGCGTTAGAAGATTCGCTTGCGTCTCTCCCTTCTATCGAGTAACATAGTAAAGGCAAGCACCTTACAGCAAGGTCTCCTTGCTGCTCAGCGTTGGTGTCCAAGTCGTCCGATTCCCAGTCAGGGACTTAGACCACCCGGTGCTTGTATGGGGGAGCGTCGGCTTCCTTACCGAAGCCGACGCCTCGCTTTTCAGGGCAGCCAATAACCCCCGCTTCCGTTGGGAACCCTTCAACCGCGCAACAGCGACGCTTCCCAGAGCGAGATGATAAGGGTATTAGAAATGGAAGCTTGGTAGACGGTTGTTAAGCAGGAAGCAAAGGAATTATTGCTAAACGATCAACACGACAAGGTAAAACGAACGGCCGCCCCCTCCACTTGGTTCACTTGTGGGCCTTGGCTCCTCTCAAGGCTGTGAACCGTACCACTTACACTCTCCCTGAAAGATAAATAGGTCCGTTTTGTCGCCTGATGCGGGTGGAAACTTTGTTCCATCCCCATTATAGTGTGGCGAGATGCCTTGTCAAACGACCCGCCACACCGTACCGACAGTAGCAGCCTACATATAAGATTATAGGCTGAAGAAGGGAGCCAGAGCATCCGTCGTCGGTACGACTGTTAGATACCCAAATGACCCTCTCCAGATGGCCTAAGACCCCCGTTATTGGATGCCTGTTCCCCGCATGAATCGAGTGAATAAGCGTATGTTGAGGGCATCAGCGCTGCGTTTCGGCACCTTCCGGAAGGGCGTCGGAAAATTCATACAAAATTGGCGAAAAATTCTCTTCATCTGCTGATTCCGCCGCGCATAAAGGCCACTGGATAGTTGAATGGTTAACCGGTCTTCTGGGCTGAAGTTCATGAATCCCCCCGGCGGCGCGCTTCAGGATGGCAGCGTCTGTCCAGTCTCTTTCTCACCGGGGACCAGGCGTCGCAGAACCTCCGGCTGGAGCGAGGCCCAGATGCATACTGCCAGGGTAGCTGCCAGAGACAAGGTGATCGGAATGGTGCCCAGCAGGGTGGACAGCGGCTCTGGAAAGACCTCCTCCAGCGCGCTGGGGGGGGACAGCAGGACAAGGTTGAGGAGCGCCGCAGCTGCCAGCAACGCGAAATACAGCCGCCTGTCCTGCTTATTGGCTTCATCGGAGAGGTCAAGGCTACTCACGAGGCTGACATATCCAAACAGGAGCGGCAGGTCGTAGGCGCGGTGATATACGAAGAGAAACCCGATCAGGAACGTGGTGACGATGAACAGATTGGCTCTCACTCTTCGGTAGACCGCCGATTCGGCCATCTGCTGATCCCGCGCTCTCTTGTGCACATATTCGGGAAGAACAAGCGTCAGCAGAATCACCGCCGCCGCACCAGCAGCCAGTAGGGCAGATGCAGCTCCGCGTAGCCCGACCATATTTAGCCAGCCGTCCAGGGAGATGACGCCGAGGTCCTGCCCCAGCGCGTTCCTCAACAGCGCAAAGTAGGAACCGATGACATCGATCGGCGCTTCTCCCGTCACGAGCGATAGCAGGAGGAAACCCGCCACCTGAGTCAGCACGGCCACAATTGCTGCCCGATAGTGACGGTGAACGAGAAGAAATAGGAGTAGGGGCCATGTGTTTGTGTATTTGGAGAGGGCGATGCCCATACACACCCCGGCCAGGAGCCACCAGTCGCTCCGCCTGTAGACTAACCACACCGCGAGGAAGCCAAACAGGCCGCTGAGCAGGGTAATCTGCCCAAGCGCCAGCGTCATCCGCGTGGGCGCCCAGGCAAGAAATAGCGAGACACCGGCTACTTGTGCCGCCACAGAGGGCGGACGCGGATTCAGTCCCAGCAACAGAAGCGGGATGGCAAGCGCCATAGCGACCTGAATGACCAACCACACAACATTGGCCGTAGAGAAGCTGAGCAGCCCCAGGGGGGACATGAGGAGCGGCTGCATCGGCAGGTTATATACGGGCCGTTCGGTCAGTGGGAGCGTGCACACCGCCCAGGGGCGATCCGACACTGCGTACTGGTCGAGCAGTAGTTCCTGCTCTTCGAGGAACATCCTATACGGATTCTTCCCCTCAACGATCAGCACGCTTGCTACCCAGAATGCCTCCAGGTCGCACTTGGCCCTTATGGCCTTCTGGACGCCTCGAAATAAGGAAAGAATTCCCAGGGGGGCAAGCACAAGCACAAGAACTATCTGCAGCCACCTCGCTCGAGTCTTCCACTGTACAGCTATCACCCTCTCCCCCATCGCATACCGCGCCGGATTTCTGGTAACCAACTCCGCAGATGCATGGGGGAACCGCCACCCCACCCCTGCGGCCCAATCGTAACGGTTCTGTGGCTAAGGGAACTGCCGGACAATCACGGGGCTGATGGCCTGCACAATAGGTTTGGGGATTCTTGGCCATACCCGCTCGAATACCTGCCTGCCCCTGCCCCGCTTGCTCTGCTTCTCGGTCTGTCCGGAGTAGCCATAATACTGGTAGTAGTAGCGGCGCTGCTCCCCACCCCAGCCAAGGCGGTAGGCGGGCACATCGTTGTGGTTGGGAATGCGTCCAGAGTGGAAGATGCGCATCCCATCTGCTGCCTGCCGGACGATCAGGTCCCAATACAGCCGGTAGACAAACATCAGACCCGTCTCATCGTCGCGACCGAGGGCGGTCAACGGGAAAGAGACCGTGTCCTTAAAGGTCTTTACCAGCGTCCCCGCTGCAATGCCTCCATTCAAGCGCAGCAGGGCAATTGAGTACATCCGGCTATTGAGGAGGCTCCGAACCCATGCCTTGCTGGGGCCTGGCACACCAGCCCGGTGATGGTGATCGGAGAGGACGCGGTAGTAGGCATCAAGATCACCGGATGGGTACTCCAGCTCAAGGCCCCACTGCCGGGAGAGCGTAACCTGCTGTTTGTTGTCCTCAGCGATGTCTGCCCACAGCCTGTCCGTTCCGGCGGATAGTGTCAGCTCAAGGTTATAGAACCCTGTGTCCACCACCAGATCGTCACTGTCCACCGGGCTGCCATACTGCTTCAGGATGATGGGTGCAGAGCCAAGCCTCGCGGACAGCTCGATGGCCTTTTCCAGTAGAAGTTGCTTCGCGGCGGAGTTCTCAGCGACAATGCCGCCGGCCACGAAATAGGGGATGGAGACAAGCGCGTTACGCAGGCGCCACGTGCGCACATGGTACAGCGGCAAGATGCCCGTTATCCGCCCACCATCGTAAACGGCCAGTGGATAATAGGGTAAGCGATAATGGTCTTTGAGAATCTTGTGCCAGTCGTATACATGCCATGAGATGGTATCGGGGCTACTGTAGACAAACTCGTCCCATTCGGCCTTTCTCTGCGGGTCAACAAGCACTGTTTCCATAGACTGCGCCTTTCTCTGCCCCGTGTTGTGGTTACCGCTAATTCGATAAAGTGTATAGTATTTAGGATGTTAGTTCCATCGCTGGCATCCTGGTACAATCGTATACTATCAGCGATCAGGTTAGCGCGTCAGCGTTCAAGTTGCCAGTATAGTCTTTTCGAGGGATCAGGCCCAAACCAATGCTCGATCCGGCACAGGTGAGCTTGCCAGAGGTGAAGGGCGAGTGATAGACCCGAAACGGCCCATTCACGTTTCGACCATTCTGATCATCTTAGCCGTGATCAGCCTGCCGAGCTTAGGGCCGGTCAACGGAAGCAGGCCTGTGCGTGGGGTGGTGCCCGGTGATGTGGCCGAGCCAGCCCGGCGGGAGAACCTGCTGTCATGGGCACCTCCCCCCTTGGAAAACCCGACCACGATTCGCCTGACCCCTGACGATGACGGACCGTATATCCTCGATCTTGACACCGACAAGGACTATATCATTGAGCTTCCCGACGAGCCGCTTCCCGGTGGTTTGTCGATTGAAGGTGGACGTAACGTTCAGCTTATCGGCGGCGAGATCAACATCCCCTGGCAGGGAGATGACGCTTCCATTACGTCACGGCGGATGCTCAAAATCCAGGATGCCACAGGCGTGGTCCACATAGAGGGGCTGCTGGGCCGCGGTGAGGACCTCAGCGAGGGAATCCAGATCGGCGCACCGGAGGCTATCATCCAGATTCAGAACGTCCGGATTGAGAACATGCACGCGCGTGATCAGATCAACTTCAGCGACAATCATCCGGACTTGTTGCAACCCTGGGGGAATGCCAGGGAAGTCCGCATTGACCGATTCACGGGGACAACGGACTATCAGGGCTTCTTTCTGAAGTGCGATGTACCGGACCCGCAGTCCTGTGCTTTGGGCCGCGTGATCATCAGACGCACAAATATCATTGGCCTGCCGACAGCGCGCTACCTGTTTTGGGTGGAGCAAAATGCGGCTGGCGAGGGCATCATCCTTGACGACGTGTGGCTGGATGTGCCACAGGAGCGCTGGCGCGAGCAAGGGCGGTTAGCCCAGGCGGTCTGGCCCGACTACCGCCAGGATGCGTTCGGGGCGCAGCGCGCGCACATCAGCACCGATGCCTGGAGGCGAGAGTACGTGACCTGGCCCACCATGACGCCAATGATTGAGGGGCGCATCTATGAGGGTCTGCCCCCCGGTGGCTCCTTTGTGCCTTATGGAACCGTTGGTATTGGTTATGTTTCGCCAGGCTATGTTGGCACCGAGTCACCAGCCGGGGGCCAGCCCGGATCAGCAGCGGCAAGTGATCTATTGGCCTGTTCGAGCACATACACGGCCCGCCCGGGCGAGACGCTGAGCGACATTGCGCGGAGGCACGGAGCAGCACTCCATTACCTTGCCAGAGCGAATCGCGTCACGAACCCTGCCCTGAACGTGGCGGGCCTGACACTGACCGTGCCCGTTGCCTGTCGGACGCCTCCCGCGCAGGCGGCCTGCTGGACTCCTCACACTGTGATGCCAGGTGAAACTCCGAGCTGGATCGCGCTGGAATATGACATTACCGTTCGGGAGCTTTACATCGCGAATGGCCCTGAGGGGTTGATTTGGTCCCCGCCCGGACAGACAGTCGGAGTTCCCGCGTGCAGCAACGGAGAGTCGTAGCCCGGTAGGTTTGCGTGCTGCGTTGCGCCCTCAATGAATGAGGTCGCCTCAGTGCGTTCGGGGACACAGATTCTGGGGCCTGCGCATCCGTCTGAAGGCGGTGGCAGGCCCCACTTCATGATATTTATTTACCCGTACCCGCAGCACGGCTCAATGATACGGCAAAGGGGCCGAGCTTGGGCGGCGGGAATGTTCAGCGGCAGAGCGGGATGCGGAGCACAAGGCCCACCTGGATCCGCCTCGGGTTGGTGATTCCGTTGGCTGCCGCGATTTCCTGATACGGGACACCGTACCGCCGCCCGATCCGGAACAGGTTCTCGCCCCGGCGCACCGTATGGGTCTGCCAGCAGGCGGCGTCAGCTATTGACTCTGGCGCAGGCGTGCCAGGACAGACTGGAATAACCAGCACAAGGCCCGGCTCGATTCGCCTCGGGTTGGTGATCCCGTTGGCTGCCGCAATTTCCTGGTACGGGACACCATACCGCCGCCCGATCCGGAACAGGTTCTCGCCTCGCTGCACCGTATGAGTCAATTGGCAGGCGGATGTGTCTGTAGGCGATAGGGCGGCTGGTGCCTCAGGGCTTGCTTCCGCAGGCTCCGGGGTAGGCGGGGGCTGTTCCGTTGGCGTCTCAGTGGTTGCCTGCGGCGGCGCTACCTCAGTCGCTGGCTCTGGCGGCAGCGGGGTCGCCGTCGGCTGCGGCGGCGCTGCCTCAGTTGCTGGCTCTGGCGGCAGCGGTGTGGCTGTCGGCTCCGGCGGCAGCGGTGTGGCTGTCGGCTCTACGGCAGGAGGAGGCGGTGGTGGTGCTCCGTCCGCATAGCCTGGCGAGACATAGCCAATACCCGCCATTCCCTCCGGCACAAAATCTCCGCCGGGAGGCATCCCCTCCATGACCCTTCCGAGGATGGGGGGAATCATGTTGGGCCAGGTGGCATACTCCAGCCCGCTGGATTCGGTGGTGATGTACGCCCGCTGCTCCCCGAACGCATCCTGGCGATAGTCGGGCCAGACCGCCCGCGCCAGGCGCCCCTCGGAAGCCCACCGATGCTCAGGCACGTCAATCCAGAAGTCTTCCAGGACGACTTCACCCGAACCGGCACGCTGCTCAACCCAGAACAAGTACCGGGCCGTCGGGTCGCCGATTATGTTGGTCCGCCTGATTATCACTTTCCCCAACTGGCAGGGGTCTGTATCGCCATAGTCGCACTTGAGGAAAATGCCCTGATAGTCGCTGGAGCCTGTAAACCGGTCGATGCGAATCTCGCGTGCATCCCCCCAAGGCTGGATCAGGTCCGGATGGTTATCGGAGAAACCCGACTGATCACGGGCATGAACGTGTTCGATGCGGATGTTCTGCAGTTGGATGATCGCTTCGGGGGATGCGATCTGGATTCCCTCGCTGAGGTCCTCACCGCGACCCAGCAGCCCCTCTATGTGGACCACGCCTGTGGCATCCTGGATTTTGAGCATCCGCCGTGACGTAATGGAGGCGCCGTCCCCCTGCCAGGGGATGTTAATCTCGCCTCCGATGAGAAGGATGTTATGGCCGCCGTTGATCGACAAGCCACCGTCAAGGGGGACATTCGGCAGGCGAATGATGTAGTCCCTGTTTCTATCAAGATTGAGCGTGTAGTGTCTCCGCGTGCCAGCCGTAAGCTCAATTGTGGTTGGATCATTCAGTTGCGGCGGGGACCAGGAAAGGGCGCTCTGTGCGCTCGCCCGTTCTTGGACGGCGGGCGCTGCGCCATAGGAGAAGGTTCCAGGAGCATCGTGGAGGGCTGCGTATGCTGGTGAGCCGATCAGCAAGGCCGCAGCCAGAGCTAAGAAGCTGATCGTCAGTATTCTGTTCATGTCCTTCACCCCTTTAGGAGAATGTTGGCCACGGACAGTCTACTCTGCGCGGACAATACCTAGCCGCGTTGTCAGCCTGCCCAGAAACCGCCCCGTTTCAAGGCAGACACACAGACAGTCCATGACCAGAGTTCTCATCCTTGCCAAACATTTTACGGCCTAGCAGGATGGCTTGTCTACTGCCCACAGGCGAACCGGATGCTTGTCGAGCACGATCCGTTGGTTGAGCGAAGGGGAGGCGGTGGGCACTCGCAGGTAACGCCATCTGGCTCGTTCTACGCATCTTGTTGATTCTGTGCTTGCGCCTTCCCTGGCCGCAAAAGCACCGGGAGTGTAACTAACCCAGGGTGCTGGTTCACAGCGCATACTCAGCGCTGTGAAGCAGGCGGTCGCTGGTCGGTGCATCTGGCACCAGCCAGCGATAGAAAGCCCGGAAACAGCTACCTTTCAAGGCAAACAGCAACCCTATGGTCATCATCTCGCTCGGCCACAGCTTGGCTTATGGATCTTAGGCACGTCCTTCATGGGGTCATCTATTAGGCCAAACAAAGCTATGATAAACTCTTCGGTAGTCATGGGGTTCTCCTCGCGCTATTTGGTTACCAGCTAACAGCTTCGGAGAACCTCGTGCTTATGTCAAACTCGCACCCTTGGTTATTTATACTCCCCTATCTCACCCTGGTTGCGCTGAAGATGGCTTTAGAGTACCCTTACCGGTAGTTCCTAGGCGGTGGCAGTGTGACAGAAGGTGTCACATCCTTGTGGCATAATACGGGTGGTTGACCGCTCACCTTGAGAGGTCATTTTTGCCTTGATCACAGGGCATTAAATAGGTTGTCTGGATCGTTCTGCGCCTGTGGGCCGCGATTGCAGCGAAGGAGAGAGTCGTGTTTCAGCAATGCATCATTATCGGTAATCTGGGACGGGACCCCGAGATGCGCTTTACGCCCGACGGCACACCGGTCACCAACTTCAATGTGGCGGTGAACCGCCGCTGGACGAATGCGGATGGCAGCCAAGGCGAGAAGACCACCTGGTTCCGCGTGACCTGCTGGCGGCGTCTGGCCGAGACCACCAACCAGTATCTACGCAAGGGCAGCGCAGTCATGGTGATCGGCGAGATAGAGGCTTCTGCTTTCCTGGGGCAGGATGGTCAGCCCCGGGCCATGCTTGAGCTGACCGCCCGCGATGTCAGGTTCCTGCCCAGAGGGACTGGGGCAGGCGAGGAAGCCGGTGCGGGTATGGATTATCCGCAGGAAGAAGAGGACATCCCATTCTAGGCAGCCTTTAGCGAGCGATGGACAACCTCGAACCGATTGGGGACGCGATCCGCCAGGAGCTTGAGGGCAAGAACTCAGCCCGGGATGATGCACTGGCCCGCTCGCGGGAGCTGATCCGGTACTGCGCGAACGCGATCAAGGCGATCCACCGCGAAAGCTGGGACGCGGCCCGGCAAGAGCTGGATACCGTCCGCAGTGCCGCCCACAAGATGGTCGAGGGCGTAGCGGATTACCCGGACCTGTACCATTCGGGCTACATTCAGGATGCTCTCAAGGAGTACGTCGAGGCATTTATCACCTATGCCCTCGTGCGCGGCCAGCCACTCCCGACCCCCGCTGAACTGGATGTGACCGGTGCCACCTACCTGAACGGGCTGGCCGAAGCCGCTGCCGAGGTGCGGCGCACAATCCTTGACATCATTCGTCAGGATCACAATGACCAGGCTGAGCATCTGCTTGAGCAGATGGACAGCATCTACAACCTGCTGATGACGTTTGACTTTCCCGATGCCATCACCTACGGCCTCCGGAGGCGAGTGGATGTCCTGCGCGGCGTACTGGAGCGCACCCGGGGCGACCTGACGACCAGCCTGCGCCAGCAGCGCCTTCGGGCTGCGCTCCGGAGCCTGGAGGAGCGCCTGGGACTCCCAAATGACGACTGGGCTGAGCGCTATGCAACCGACGAGGATGAAGACCAGCCCCCGGTGGGGGAGTGATAAACAGCCGCCGCCCCGTCCTGACTACAGCGTAAGAGGGCCGAACGCGTTCGCCGTCGGCGGATTGCCCTTTGCCTGCTGGCAGAAGTGATCTATGATCAGGCCGTGCAACCCGGACGTTCCCCGGTCGCACGCTGATCCGGAAATCTGGCGCGCCTGCACACGCAGGTGCTCGGTGATCAGGCGTTGGGATAGACCACGCTATGGCTATCATACCTGCCTCATTGGTCATCGCAGAGGGCGAAGGCCAGGGAACTCGCTACGAGCTTGAGGAGTTTCCCTTCACCATTGGGCGCGCCCAGGAGTGCCGCTTGGCGCTGGATGCGGTGGGTGTGTCGCGCCTGCATGCCCAGATCAGTCGTTCTTACGGCCAGTACACGCTGACGGATATGAACAGCAAAAACGGAACGTTCGTCAATGGCCAGCGAATCGAGGGCGAGGTTGCCCTTCATGATGGGGATATGATCCGTTTTGCCTCATCTGTGCTTTTCCAGTTTGAAGACCCGGCGGCCACCGACCAGCTAGACATCCGCGAGCTGAGCCTGGGAGGCGTGCAGGTCGATAGGGCACGCAAGGAGGTCTTTGTCAACGGCGTACTGCTGGACCCCCCGCTCTCGCCCGGCCAGTATGCCCTGCTTGAGCTTCTGGTCAGCCGGGAAGGCCAGCTCGTTACGCGTGAGGAGATTGCCGCCGCCGTCTGGCCTGATCAACAGCACATCACAGACCAGATGATCGATACGCTCGTCTCGCGTCTCCGCAAGCGGCTGGCCGAGTATCACGCCGACCGGCACGTTGTGACCCGGCGCGGCTTCGGGCTTATGTTTGTCCGCGAGTAGCCCCAGCCTGGAGTGGTTGGACTTGCTCGCCCCCACTATCGGCAAATCCGTAATGTAGTTCGTCCTGTCCCGTGCTCCTGGCGATCAGCACAGGATTCCGGAGGGCAGCGCCATGCGCGTCCATGAGATCGACACGTCAAGGCCTAGCGACATCAACCGTTTTATCGACTTTCCGTTCCAGCTCTATCGCAACTGCCCGCAGTGGGTTCCTCCAATGCGCCCGGATGCGCGCTTTCAGTTGAATCGCAAAAAGAACCCCTTCTACAAACACAATGATGCCGCCTTCTTTGTCGCTGAGCAGGAGGGCAGAGATGTGGGCCGGATCGCGGTGCTGCACCCCCAGTATTTCAACACCTTCAAGGGGCTGCGGAACGCTCACTTCTATCTGTTCGACAGCATCGACGATCAGGAGGTGGCCAGCGCCCTCTTCGAGACCGCTGCTGACTGGGCACGGGCACGCGGCCTGAACGTCCTCCGGGGACCGCTTGGGTTCATGGCGCTTGATGGTTTTGGCATGTTGGCAAGGGGCTTCGAGCACCGCCCGGCGCTTGGCATCCCCTACAACTTTGACTACTACCCGCGTCTGGCCGAAACCTGGGGCTTTGAGCTGGAGGAGCGCGTGTTCTCCGGCTATCTGAGCGTGACTGAGATGCGTGCTAACTTCCCCCAGCGGGTGCTGGACGTGGCTGACAAGGTCAGAGCACGCTACGGGTTTGGTGTCAAGACGTTCAAGTCCAAGCGCGAGCTGAAGAACTGGGTCGCGCCGCGCCTGGCTGACATCTATAACCAAGCGCTCACGGATATTGCGGGCGACCCGCCACTCTCTCAAGACGAGGTGGCGGCTGTCGCGGATAACGTGCTCCTCGTCACCGATCCCAGGCTGTTCAAGTTCATATCACCAAAGGATGGTGAGGTCATCGGCTTCCTGTTCTGCTTCCTCGATGTCTCCGGAGGCATCAAAAAGGCTAACGGACGGCTGCTCCCTTTTGGCCTCTTTCACCTCCTGCTTGAACTCAGGCGGACTAACTGGATCAACCTCAATGGGATGGGCATCCTGCCCGAGTATCACGGTCTGGGCGGAACGGCGGTCATGTACGCGGAATTGTTCCGCGCTCTCGAACAATTCCCCCGCTTTGAGCACGCGGACATCGTGCAGATTTCCGAGTTTAACCCAAAGAGCCTGAACGAGATGAAGAAGTTTGGGGTTGACTTCTACAAGACACACCACATCTACCGCAAGGATATCTAACTGCCCAACCTGAACCCGATGAGCGGCCGTTTCTGGATCAAGCTGATCAGCGTTGCCGTTCTGGCACTGGCCGTATGGCCTATCCCGGCCATGGTGTCCTTCGCCAACCCATCTGAGGGGACGCTGTTCGGTCGCTATACGCCGACGTATTTCCTGCTCATGGTTGGCTATCTGAGTGGAGCGGCTGCCTGGGCAGCCATCACAGGCTGGGCGCTGTGGCGTCTTGATGAATCTCGCCTCTTGCGGCTCCGGGCTGCCGCCGGGCGTCACCTGCGCCTGGTGATGGCCGGGTCTGGTCTGGTTATGGTCGGGATCGTTGGTCTGCGCAGCCTTGCCCTGGCCCAGCTTGTGGTCTTTCCCGCCGCTCTCGCTGGCCCGATGCGTATCATCCCCGGGCTGTCCCTGCCGCTGCTGGCCGCGCTGCTGGCTCTCACACTTGGGGAAGACCTTCTCCGGCGCATGGATCGCGCTCTGGAACTCCGGGGGCGTGGTGCGTGGACGGCGGCGCAGCGCATCGCTCCTCTGGTCGGGCTTGTTGTGACGATGGCCGCGCTGGTCATCACTATTGCCCCTCGCACGGATTACTGGCAGTTCCCGCTTCTCTCCGATCCCAGCGTGCATATTTACATCGGGCAGCACGTCCTGCGCGGGGGGATGCCCTACCAGACGGTTTTCTACCAGCAGCCCGCGCTGCGGTTCCCGCTCAGCGTAGCCTGGAATCTGGGGGCGCGTGGCCTGGGGCTGCCCGTTGTTCCATACGTCCGCGCCCTCGACCTCGCGGTCAGCGCAGGGCTACTGGCGCTGACGTACCTGTGCGCCAGAGAATTCACAGGCCGTCCGCTTGGAGGGCTTCTGGGGGCTGTTTTCCTTCTCGGCACAGGGCAGTTTTACGAACTACTCATCCCCGGTCCAACTTTCAGGCTGACCATCGCGCTGTTCATGTTGCTGGGCTTGTGGCTGGCGCAGCGGGAGCGCTGGGCAGGGGCCGGGGCGTTTGCGGCGGCTGCCAGCCTCATGTGGGTTCCGGCCTGCGCGGCGCTGGGCGGCATCCTGCTCGCGGCCCTGCTGCAGGACCGGGCACCGCACTGGCGGGCGGCGGCGAGGGTGCTGGCGGGAACGCTGGCCGTGCTCACTGTGACGGCCCTCGTTCTGGGACCGGCGGGCGTGCTGGACGATGCCTACCGGCAGAGCGTCCTCTCGGTGTTCTCGGTTGTCAGCGACAAGCTGGGCCGGGGACAGCAGCCCGACGCAGCCGCGCGTCGCCTCGAAAGCGTGCAGTGGTTTCTGTGGAGCCTGAGGGGCAAATGGGAGCTGGCTACCCTGACGGTCTTAGGACCGCTGCTGACGCTGTGGTTTGAAGGTGCCCGGCGGGCGCTGCGCCTACCACAGAAGACAGCGCTATTCGGCGCGGCTGCCCTGATGTCCATTGTCATGCTGGCCGAGTATTACGGCAGTGCCCGTGACTCTTTTATGCTCATTGTTATCGTGCCCGCCTTTGGTGCAGCAGCCGTTGTCTACTGTTTGCAGGGGCTGCTCAGAGGGCACATCCTCACGGATGGGACCCAGCAGGGGATGCCTCACTTGGAGGGCGCCTTTGGGTGGGCAACCGCAGGCCTGATGCTGGTCTATGGCCTGGCCGACAATGCTCCACGACAGGGATACCTCTACGGCCTCACCGATATATCGCTCCGCGATCAGGAAGCGATGGCCACTCAACTGGACAACCTGCTGGCACCCGGCGAGACGGTTCAGGTTACCGGGAGCCTGTGGTATCTGGTCTTTACCAGCCGGGACAATGCTACGCCGGTCATGCAGTGGGATGAAAAGGGCTTTAAGGCGGCGCTGCTCTCTGGCTGGTCGATGGAGCACATCGTATCGGAGTGGTCTCGCATCGACCCCGTTGTCTTGATGCTGACCGTGCCCCCGCCCTCAGAGACCCTGTCGCGCTGGCTGGACAGCCGCTACGTGTTTATGGGTCAGTTCAACGCCGACTACCATATCCCGCAGTACATCTATGTCCGCCAGGGACATCCGGCGCTGGCGGATGCCATCAACCGGTGGCCACTGGAGCACGGTGAAGATCACCCCTAAGGGTCGGCTGCCAGCGGCTCCACACACTGGGGCAGGTCGTTGGCCGGATTGTTGACCAGCGTTGAGACGGGATAGGCCTCCATTTCTTCCGCGGGATACGGCTTGAGCAGCGGAGCCAACTCCTCAGGCGATCTCTCCGCCGGGTCAAGCCATGCGTCGTAGGCCCAGGCTGGCAGAATAACCGGCATCCGGTTGTGGATCGTGCTCAACAGATCGTTAGGCATCGTCGTGATAATCGTGCATGAAAGAATCTGATCGCCGAGCGGCGAATCCCACGACTCCCACAGCCCCGCAAAAGCGAAGGGTGCGCCGGAGCGCATGCGGACGTACATCGGTGTCTTCGAGCCGTCCGGTTCTTTCCGCCACTCGTAGAAGCCATCGGCGAGCACCAGACAGCGCCTGCGGCGGTATGCAGCCCGAAAGGACGGCTTTTCGGCCAGCGTTTCTGCCCGCGCGTTGATCATCCTGTTGCCGATCTTTGGGTCGTCGGCCCACGAGGGTATCAGGCCCCAGACGAAGAAGTCCAGCCTGCGCTCACCGCTGTTGGGAACAACGGCTACAGGCTGTGTGGGAGCAATATTGTAGCGGGCCGCAAGCTGGTCCAAACCATCCGGCAGCACCAGCCAGGGCATGGCCTTCACCACGTCGTTCAGATCGATAGTCAGCGTGAAGCGCCCGCACATGGCGCACCGTCCTTCCTAACAGACCTACTCCGACCGCCTGGGGGAGATTCTGGCTCTGTTCTGGTCCCTCAGCAAATGCAGGCCTGAGGGCAACCCAGTTTCCAAAGAGCGGCTTCCACGCTTGCAGCCGCATCACACCCCAGCACCGGCCTGCCATGACAGGCAGCGGGTGCTCCTCCGTCAAGCTTTTGTGGAGACGCGGTCTGGCCGAATCTTGTAGATCACGCGCGTCTGGTTTCCAACGGGATAGCCGCGCTGACCATGATACTTGAAATTCAGGTCGTTGATGTGTTCGACAGCCCCTTCTTCTGTGATTTCTACCACCCTGCCCCGAATCTGGATGTAGCGGTAGGGGTTGTCGGGATCAATGATCAGGCAGGCCACGTCCGGACGGGCACGCATATTGCGATCTTTGACCCGCCCTTTGGCCGAGTTAACCAGAATGTGCTGACCATCATAGTTAAACCACACCGGGGTCACTTGAGGGGTCCCATCCGGCATGAGTGTAGCCAGGGACAGCAATGCCCTGGTTTCATCTCTCAGCAGGTCGTGGAAGCTTTCAGGTATGTTGCCCATCGTGATTTTACTCCTCGCTGTGAAGCCGGCATCGGCCAGCCGTCTATAGGCTGGTCTACATTCTAAGTCTAGCGATATGGCGGAGGTGAATCAAAGACCCCACGAGAGGAAGCCGCGCCCGTCTCCTGATGGGGAGAACCCTGTAACCCGGCGCAGGCGCCAGGCGATTTTAGGCTTGTCAGCAGCGGCCAGACAGCCTAGAATGGGCATATAAACCGTCTAGCAGTGTGGCCGGTCCTGTTGCGCTACAGTCCGGCCCAAGCCACGGAAGCCCGTTTTTAACCGAGGGCGTTTTCACAGGCTGCGTCAGCAGGCAGAGGCATTTCCCTCTAGATAGATTCCTGAGGGCCAGTCGGGGTAGTGCTGTAACGCTTTTGTTGTAGCCCTTGATTAACACAAATCGAAACCTGCCGTTATATAGAGCGAGTTTAATCACGCATGCCTGCCAAACCAGACGGGGCGCTGGGTAGCAAAGAGAACCGGCTCGTCAGCCGCGCCATTAAGGGCGATGCCGAGGCATTCGGCTCACTCTATACGCACTATCTGGAGGCCATCTATCGCTACATCTACTTCAGAATAGGCGACGAGACAGAAGCCGAGGATCTGACCGAGGAGGTGTTTGTTCGCGCCTGGGAGGCGCTGCCAAGCTACCAGACCAGCGAGTACCCATTCAAAAGCTGGCTTTATCGGATCGCCCATAACCTGGTGGTCGATCATCGCCGCAAACGGAAACCGGACTCGCTGCCGGAGGCGGAACTGCTGACGATGCCTTCTGGAGCCACGCCACCGGAAGACGTGATCATGTCACGGCAGGAGGCGGCGGCGGTAGCTGAGGCCATACAATACCTTGCCGAAGACGAGCAGCAGGTGGTGATCCTGCGCTTTATCGAAGGTCTGTCACACAAAGAAGTGTCTCAGATTCTCGGAAAAAGTGAGGGAGCTTCCCGCGTGGTGCAGCATCGCGCGCTGCTGAAGCTCTACCGCTACCTTGTATCAAACCGGAAGATCGCCGATGGCTGAACCGTCATCTGAACTGGACAGAATTCTGGACGAGTGCTTTGAGCGGCTCGCTGATGGAGAGTGGACAGCGGAAGATTGCGCGGCGCATTATCCCGCCCACCAACAGGCCCTCACCCCCTTGCTCCATCTAGCGGCCCGCCTGCGGACGGCCCGATCTTCAATAGCCCCCTCACTGCGTTTCCGCACCTGGGCAGCAGACCGGCTGCGCACGCGTCTCGCGCTCAGCCAGCGTTCGCCTGTGCCCCCTCTCCGGTCTGCGCCCCGGCCAGGGTGGTTGGCATCGCAACATGGCTTTCCGGCCCTGCCCGTGATGATCGCCGTGCTCGTGGCCGTCCTGAGCCTGGCAACATCCGGCCTGGCCTATGCAGCCGACCGCGCCCTTCCCGGTGAGCGGCTGTACCCCCTTGACCGGGCGGTGGAGGACCTCAGTCTGGTGTTGGCACCGGCTGCGGAGACCAAGCTGGAACTGCGCCTGGAGATGGCCGGTGAGCGTTTGCAGGAAGCGCAGCGGTTGGCCGCCCTGGGCGACCATGCCCATCTCGCCTTGGCACTCCATGATTATGCCGCACTCATATCATCCATCGTCCGACATCCCCGGCCAGCATCGGACATTCCGCTCGGAGAGTCTCTGACACTCTATCAGGGCCAGCTGGAGCTTCTGCGGACCAGCCTTCCGCCTGACCTCCAGACCGAGGTTGAGGACGCGATCAACGCCTCCCGCCAGGAATCGGGTGGACATGGTGGCGATAACCAGCCGCCTGTTCCGGCGGAAGAAATACCTTCTGGACCTGTACTGACGCCCACGGCAAGCGCAGCGCCCGTCCTGGCAACGCCATCTCCCATTCCTTCAACGATCCCGGAGCCGGGCGACCCCCTGCCGCCGGTTGGCACTGTCGAGGCGCCCGGCGGATCGGGAGACACGCCAGGCGGCGAGCACGCCAGTCAGAACCCCGGAAGCTGGAGCGAAGCGCCCGGCCAGACAGGTGATAACCCCGGCCAGACGGGCAGCAGTCCCCCCGGCCAGGTTCGGGATACCGATAACATGGCTGCGCCGGACGAAACGCCTGAGCCGGCTGTCGAGGCGCCCGGCGGATCGGGAGACACGCCAGGCGGTGAGCACGCCAGTCAGAACCCCGGAAGCTGGAGCGAAGCGCCCGGCCAGACAGGTGATAACCCCGGCCAGACGGGCAGCAATCCCCCCGGCCAGGAGGATGGCGGGGCGCCCGGCAAATCGGAAGATGAACACGGGAGCGGGAGGGAGCGCAACCCATAGGGGCACGCCGCATCGGCGGCATGTGCGATCCTCCCCGGCAGACCTTTGCAGGGCATCAGGCCCGAAGGCCAGCTCATTCTTGCCTGCGCTGGAGTTGAGCATCATAAAAATAGGTGCAAGAATACAGCCTGAATACGTGACACCTCTCACTGCTTAAGTGTACCTCTAAGAGCTACTATATCGTCATAAGCTCATTGAGTCGTGAGGCATTCCACCATGCTGGATATCCACGCGCTGCGGGTGTTCTTGGAGGCAGCCAAGACCGAGAACTTTACCGAGGCTGGCCGCCTGCTGAACCTGACCCAACCGGCAGTCAGCATGCAGATACGGTCGCTAGAGAACTACCTTCAGGTTGAACTATTTGAGCGCGACGGGCGGAACATCCGCCTGACCAAGCCGGGGCAGGCGCTGGTGCCGATGGCCCAGCAGATTGTACAACTCGCCATCAACGCCGAAGAGAGCATCCGCGGAGCAACCGGCAGGGTGGTGGGCAATCTGGTGATTGGCTGCAGTACGGCCTCTGGCAAATATATCCTGCCCTATCTCGTTGCAGGCTTCCAGCGTCTCTATCCAGACGTCCGGGTTCAAATCCCTGTCGTCAGCCGAGACCTGGTCATGGAACGGGTATCCTCAGGTGAGTACGACCTGGGAGTCACCAGCCTGCGCGTCCCCGGCTTTGATGTCGGGTATTCGAAGTTCTTCACGGACCGGCTGGTCTTGATCACATGCGGGGCGCATCCCTGGGTGCGGCGGGGCACGATTCAACCGCAAGAGCTGCTCTCCGAACGGTTTATCTGCCGGGAACCCGAATCGGCATGCTGTATGACAGTCCGGCAGGGCCTGGCCGGGCTGGGCATCGATGTGGACCAGATGGATGTAGTCATGGAAGTGGGTAACCCAGAGGCGCTGGCGATGGCCGTCGAGTATGGCATCGGCGTCTCGTTTATTTCCCTCCTGGCGGCTGTACCCCGCCTGAACCTGGGACGTCTGGCCATCGTGGAGGTGGAGGGGTTGAACCTGTCCAACACCATCGAGTTTGTTTACTCCTGCTCTCGCCCCGCTTCACCGGTGCGCCTGAAGTTCCTGGACTTCGTGAACCAGCCCCAGAACCAGACCCTCATTGAAATGCTCGCCAACGGCCACGCGCTTTAGCGGCGGAACATCTCATCTATAACCGGATTGATGGCCTCCCAGCGAGGCTCAAGCACGGAGGCTCCCCCCTCGGTCGTGCGGCCATAAGCCAGGCTTGAGTCGAAAACCCGTGCATCGAGGCCATCCGGCCCCACCCATAGTACCGCCGGGGCCAACGCCACGATGTCCACGAGCGTAAGGTTGGTATCGACGTTCTGGATGTAAGCCTGAGCGACAGCCGGCAGACGCCACCAGTTCATTGGCCAGGCCAGCTGGCGGATCAGCCCCCTGATGACCTGCTGCTGGCGCCTTGCCCGGTCTGAGTCGTTGCTGGCGTGGCGGCTGCGGGCATATTGGAGCGCCCGTTCGCCATCCAGATGCTGCCTGCCCGCCTGGAACTCGATGACCATCGTGCCATAATCGGGGGTGGGGTAGTCATAGTCGATGAAGTGCTGCTCGTTGTCAACCGTCACCCCACCGGCAGCATCGACAATCGCCACGAAGCCCTCGAAGTTGACCCGCCAGTAGCGATGCACCGGCACGCCGAAGTTCTGCGCGACGGTTTCCATGACCTTCTGCGGGCCTGTGCCCGGGTTATCCCGCTCGGCAAAGACGTGAGCCGCATTGATGCGCTGCGGGCCGTAGCCAGGGATGTTCACGTACAGGTCGCGCGGGATGGAGAGCATGCCCACGTACGGCTGCCCTGGATCGACGGTCGCTAGGATTATCGTGTCGGTGCGCGTGACAACTCCCTCACCGGGCCGGGCGTCGATGCCCAGCAGCAGGATGTTCAGACGGGGCGGCGGCGCCACAAAGTAGATCACGGCGAACATAACCGAGAACGCCATGCTGAACAGCGCAACGGCTAAGCCCCCTTGCAGCAGGCACCCGAAACACGAGGGACCACGCCGCCGCCTGATCTTCCGGCGGGTCGGCGGCGGGGGCGGGTAAGGTGGCCGGGGGATGCCCGCTGGCGGTATGCCGCGCCGGGCAGAGGCAGATGTGCCCGGTGGAGGTGGCTGGATAGGGCGGTGAGGCTGCGTCCGCCCCAGATCGCCGGAGTCTCGCCGGAGGGTTTGGTCAGACCAGTCTTGTTCGGGCATAGATATCAATTTTAGCACACGGGGGTGCCCCCGACGACAACCGGGAAGAATCGGAGAGCGCCCACACATGAGCAGCGTTTCATCCTATCCAGACCGCGGTTAAGGGGTACAATAGGCTGTGAGCACGGGAAAAGGATAAGGAATCAGCCACTTGCGGACTCATGTGAGGAGAAAATGATCTCCACCGAAAGGAAGGCAGCCGACGAGTGCCCCGGGTACCAGGTCAGCCGGATAGCCGTCTCGCCGCCCCGCTACCGGCTGGCCGTTGCCCTGCGCCCGGCTCCGACTTGCCAGCACTATGATCCCGAAGAACTGCACGTGCCGGTTGCCAGCGACAAGTCAACGGTTGACACGCTTAGTGTGCATCATCCCTTTGCCCGCCCCGGCGAGTATCGTGTCGTGCCAGGACGGATACGCCTCCGCGACCGCAAAGATAAGGCTGTTAGCTTCTTTTCGTTTGGGGGAGAACTGAACATCCAGACTTCGGCCACGCGCACGTATTGCACGCTTGTCTCCCCCGCCCCGATCATCGGGCTTCATGCGTCTGGCTCGTTCACAGAAACACTGGCCTTCGAGGTTGAGACGCTGCTTGCACGACAACGGGCGGCAGCATGCCGCCACCGCGGCGCCTTCGAGGAGCGGCTGGTGCGTGTCGATCCGCTGATGCTGTACATCGCCTGCCTGATGGAGCTGGATCGCCGCGCAGAGTGTCTTCCCTGCGAGACCGACGAGTCACTCCACTCATTCTACTCCCACGTGCATGCCGCTCTCCGGGAACTACAGGATATGCCAGAGTATCCTACGTTTGTCCCGGAGCTGGGCGATCTGCTCTAGAACGATGCGGCTCTCTGCCCGGAACCGCGCTCACGCGGCGGACGCAGGCGCTTGGTCGGCCTCTCAGCAGCGGGTTATCATGGTGGGGTTGCGAAGCCTTACAGCCTGACAAGGGAGCACATGTCCCGGCCTGAAATAGAGGAGCTGGTTCGCCGCCTGGCGGCGCTGCCGGGGTCGGACCGCCTGTTTAACCCCTATGCCCCGCTAGGCGAACCGGCGGCGGCCATCCGGCGCGCCAACCTGGCCCGCTACCTTACAGACATGGAGCGGTTTGAACCGCGCGTTCTGCTCGTCGCAGAGGCGCCCGGCTATCGCGGCTGCGCGCTGACGGGCATCCCGGTTACGAGCGAGCGGATCATGCTCGCTGGCGTCGAGAAATGGGGGCTGTTCGGAGCCGGTTATCACCCCACAAGTGGCCGCCCGCGGGGTGTGGCCGAGATGACGGCTACCATCCTGTGGACAGCGCTGGTCGAGCATCTGGCGCAGCCGCCTGTCATCTGGAATGCTGTGCCGCTGCATCCCCACCAGCCGGGGCAGCGGCAAACGAACAGGACACCCACCCTGACCGAGCTGCGCATGGGCCAGCCGTTTCTGGAGGCCGTCCAGGCACTCTACCCGGTTGAGCGTGTGCTGGCCGTGGGGCGAAAGGCAGAGCGCGTGCTGAGCGAACTGGGCATTGTGCATGTGGCGCTGCGGCATCCCTCGCAGGGAGGGAAGGCAGAATTTGTGAAGGGGCTGCGCCGGGCGCTTGACGAAACCCACCCGGCATAGGGAGCAGGCCGGGTGGCGGGCCGGTCAGTCGGCAGCGAGGGAGGCGCTTTCTTCCTCTGGCTGCTGGTTCATTTCCTCGGCCTTGCGCTGGCGCAGCACTTCGAGGGGAATTGCCACCGCGACCCGGGTGCCCCTGCCCGGCGCGGTATCAATATGCATGGCCCCATCCACCAGCGCCGCCCGCTCAAAGAGGTTCAGCAGGCCGAGGTGTCCTTCCCGCACACGGGCCTCAGCCAGGGCCTTCTCCAGATCGAAGCCGCGCCCATTGTCCTCGATGACCAGCACCAGCATATCCTGTTCTAGCTCCATCATGATCCGGACAAGGTCGGCGTTAGCGTGCTTGCGGGCGTTGTTCACCGCCTCGGTGGCGATGGAGAACAGCGTCAGCGTGGTCTGCGAATCGAGCAGCTGATCGCACTGGCCCACAACCTGAACCTCAACATCCTGATCGTAGGTGTCTTTGGCTTTGGCGGCCAATTGCTGAAGCCCGACCTCGAGTCCCTTCTCCAGCGACTTGGGCCGCAGTTCGAAGAGCATGGCCCGCACCTCTTTGGTTGTGCGCCGGGCCAGCTCTTCCAACTGGTACAGTTCGTTGGTAGCCTCTGCTGGGTCGCGGTCAAGCAGGCGGCGGATGTAGTTGAGGCGCATGGTGATGGCCGACAGGCTCTGGGTAGGCCCATCGTGCAGGTCGGCGGCCAACTGCGCCCGGGCCACCTTCTCGACCTCGACGATCCGGTCGCGCTGCTCACGCAGGGCCACGTACAGTTTGGCGTTATTAAGCGAGGCAGCGGCCTGGTTGGCAACGGCGCGCATCAACTCCACGTGCATATCTCTGAAGGCGCCCGGCTCCTGGCTGCCGATCAGCATCACACCGTAAACTTCTTTCGCCACGCTCAGGGGCAGGCAGAGGACCGACTGGCAGGCGCGGAACGTCCCGAACTGGCGCAGTTCTGCATCACCGCCGGGCGCCTCCGCGACGGTCGGTTCCAGCCTGCGCAGCGCCTGACCGACGGCTCCCCCGATTCCCGGCACAACCACACGCTGGTCATCAGGCAGCATGCTGCTGCTCATACAGCTGACGCGCAACACTGTCTCCAGGCCGGCGCCTGCGTTATCAAAGAGGAGGATCGCCCCGAACAAGGGGGGCTTGACGCCCACACGCTCCAACCCCTCCAGGCCAAAGTTGACGGCTGAAGTCAGGACACGGTGGGGGTCGAGCTTGGAGGCGCTGAGCACTTCGGCCATATCGTAGACGACCGACATGTATTCTTTGGCCCGGCGGGCAGCCAGCGTTGCCTGCTGTTCCTGACGCATCCTTTCCTGCTCGTGGTGCTCGTCGAACAGCATCCGGCCATCGGCGAGGAGGGCGGCCAGAGGCCCGGTTGACGGCAAGGCAACGGCGAGAAGGGCCAGGGTAGACCAGCTCACGACACCCGGCCCGGCCAGCAGGATGGTCCCTAGCAGGGTAAGAGCAAGGCCTCCCCCAACCGCCAGACCGGCAAGCCACCCAAAGTAGACGCCAGCCAGCACAGCGGGCATCAGCCCCAGCCACGCCAGCCGCGCCCCGGCAGCGTAGACAGCGGCGGCGACCATGCTCACGTCAAGGGCGATGGCCAGGATCACGCAAAGGCCAGCCCAGTAGCCGTTGATGAGCAGGATGCCGACCAGCAGGTTCGAGGCAGCCGCACAGATGCCGAGGAACACGATCAGCGTGAAGACCTGCTCGCTGGTCACTCCCGAGCTGAGGAAGGCAAAGATGAACAGGCTGGCAGGGATCGCCCAGCGCAGCCCAAACAATCCCCATTCCGTATAGGTGACCCCGATGCGTTTAAACACGGACATTATCTTGGGCCGAGGTTGCTCCTGTTAGCTGAAACGTTGGAATCGCCTGCCCCTAAATAAGAATGCGGCGACGTTTCCGGTGCCGGGCGTCGCCGCATATTCAGCGGAAAAGATGGGCGCGGAGGGGCTCGAACCCCCGACCTCACGGATGTGAACCGTGCGCTCTGACCGGCTGAGCTACGCGCCCTTCGACGCACAATATTATAGCATCGGCATCCCGTCACGACAACCTCATTTTACAGATTAGGGCGGCTTTTGAAATAATGTCTTTTCCCCATCCGGGGGTGCCGGGAGAGACAACCAGCCAGGTCAGGCGCCTTGTCACGCCTCAGGGGGGACGCTAAACTCTCTGCAGACGTTCATCGAGCCATTTCCGGGCCGGGCAAGCCGCGTATAGAATGAGGGGGTTCTGAGGAGGAACAGCATGTTCGACAGAGACCGGCGTGAGATTGAGGAACGGCTCAAGGCCGAGGGCCGCCTGCCGCCGGGGCAGTCGCTGACGTTAAAGTTTCCGGTGCTGCACTACGGGCCAGTGCCCAAGTTCGACCCCGAAACATGGACACTGCGCGCCTTCGGGCTTGTGAACGAAGAAAAAACCTGGACGTGGGATGAGTTTCAGAAGCTGCCTACCACAACCGTCCGGTGCGACATTCACTGCGTTACCCGTTGGAGCAAGTTTGACACGGTGTGGGAGGGCGTGCTGTTCCGCGACTTTGCCGAGCTGGTGGGTGTGAAGCCGGAAGCGCGGTACGTGATCGCACACTGCGAGTATGGGTTCACGACCAACCTGCCGCTTGAGGTTATGCTCGACGATGACGTGCTCCTGGCCTACAAATATGACGGTCAGTTCCTGGAGCCTGAGCATGGTTTTCCGCTGCGTACGCTGGTGCCCAAGCGGTACTTCTGGAAGAGCGCCAAGTGGCTGCGTGCCGTCGAGTTCAGCGACCAGGACCGCCCCGGCTTCTGGGAGCAGGCTGGCTATCACAACGACGCCGACCCGTGGCTTGAGCAGCGCCATGCACGCTGGGCGGGTTCGGGATGGTAATCTGTTTCCTGGTGGGGCAAAACGCAAGCCGCCGCCCAGCGATCATGCGGCGGCTTTTGGTTCAGCCCGACCGGCAATCAATCAGGGCGCGGGTCTTGCTGGTGGGCGCTCTCACCGCGAAGCAGGCGTAAGATGGCCCCCACCTGGCGGCGTATGACCGAGTCGGTCGCAACGAGGTCGCCGATCCGTTCACAGCTATAGAGTACGGTGCTGTGGTTCCGGTTGCCCATCATCTCGCCGATCTGCTGGAGCGGGATGTCTCCTTCTTTGCTGGCCACGTACATGGCAACCTGCCGGGCGGTTGAGACCTCGCGCGAGCGGTCGCGCCCGCATATCGCCTGAGGCGAGACGCCGTAGTAATCGGCCACGGCCATGACGATATCTTCCAGCGATAATTGTGGCCTGTCAAGGGGCCGGGGACGTTCCAGCATGCGCTCGACCTCAGCCGGGGAAGGCGGCTCACCCTCAAGCATGGTGGCGGCGAGCACCCGGTTCAGAGCGCCCTCCAGCTCACGCACGCTGCCATCGAATATCTCGGCGATCCGTTCAAGTAGCTCTGTGGGCAGCCGACCGTCAAAACCACGCTGCCGGGCTTTGAGTTCTAGAATGTCCAGCCGGGTCAGGTAATCGGGCGGCTGGAGACTCACCACCAGCCCCCCCTCAAAGCGGGAGCGCAGCCGCGAGTCAAGCCCCTTGATCTCGCCCGGCGCGTGGCTGGCAGCCACGACGACCTGCGCATTGGCATCAAAGAGCGTGTTGAAGGTGTGATAAAACTCTTCCTCAGTCGAGCTTTTACCGGCCAGAAAGTGGATGTCATCGACCAGCAGAACATCAACGTTACGGTATTTGTCACGGAAGTCGGATGTGTTGCGGTAGCGGATTGCGGCCACCAGGTCATTCGTGAATGTCTCCGCGGCAGCATAGAGCGCCCGGTGACCGTTCCGAGCAAAGGCGTTACCAATGGCATGCAGCAGGTGCGACTTGCCCAGGCCGACGCCGCCATGAATAACCAGAGGGTTAAAGCGGGTAGCCGGTTCTTCGACCACAGCCAGAGCGGCAGCATTCGGCAGGCGGTTGCTGGCCCCCACGGCATAGGTGTCGAATGTCTGGCGGGGGTTCAAGCCCGTCTCGCCGGGGATGAGGTGTTCAAAGCGGGGGGAGGCCTCTTGCTCTGCTTTCAGGCCGGCAAGCAGAGGGCCAGCCGCGCGTATTTCCTCTGCCTCCGCCCGATCCTTACCGGTATGAGCAGCGGCCAGCACAAAGCGGACTTCTACCGTGCGCTGGGTAATGCGGCTCAGCGTGCGCAGAACGACCCTCTTGAGGCGCTGCTCAAGCCATTCACGGGCATAGATATTCTGCACCCCAATGATGAACGTCCCGTCCTCGTGGGCAACTAGGCGCGCGTTGCGCAGCCACGTGTCGAAGGTCTGGCGTGGTAGCTGGAGTTGAAGTTCATCGCAGGCTGCCTGCCAGACTCTGGCAGGGTGATAGGTCTGATTGTCCATCAAAGCTGCTACGTGCTAAATGGGGCGCAAAGAAAGCCAAAACGGGGCCGCTTTCTCGACGAGCAAAGATTGCTCCCCCTTGGGATGTTTAGATATGCTCCGCACACGGAAGAGACCGAAAACAGCAGTGATGAAGTGTGGCGCTGCATTGACCATGTTAGCAAAGTCGCCGGGCGCGCACAATGCCGTCATCTTAAAAAGTCCTATTCTTTAAGGTTGCCTTATGTTAAAGGAATTGCTGCGAGAGGCGCCGAGAGCCGGGCCAAACATTCGTTTTGGGATCGGCTAACGCGGGGGCTACATAGAGGAGCGGATAGCATGCCACACCCGCATAGGCCCCTTTTCCAGCTCTATGTAAGCCCTCGAGTTTGTATTCCCGCCCCTTATGTTAAAAGGAACCGGTGGACAGCAGCGCGGCGCAGCCGCCCTCGAATCAACAATTCTGCCGATAGGCGGCCCAGACAGCCGTGTTCCTCTGCTGTCTGGGGCTGCGGTGTAAATGGCCGGCGAACCCCTCTACCGACTTGACAAACCGTTAGTTGTTTGTAGAATAACTATTAGTCATACGTAAAACTACCTTGCACGGGAAACGCCCGGCCTGAGGCCCGGTTTCGAGAAGGGTTCTAGCAGAATGGAGCGCGAGTACCTTGAGGCAGCTCGTCCCGAAACCCAGAGGAATCCAGCCGTTATGAACCTGCCGCACTCTGCTGATCGCAACGAGCGGGCTACTCACCAGATGGCCGCCAAGCTCAGCGAGATCATCCTCGGCGGTCAGGATGGTTTGGTCAACGTTGCTGGCGTGATCCTGGGGCTGGCTGCCGCCACGAGCGACATGCGCATCATCATCGCTGGGGGCCTGGCCGCTACCTTCGCCGAATCGATCTCTATGGCGGCGGTGGCTTATACCTCCTCACTGGCCGACCTTGACTTCTACCGCGCGCAGATGGCCCGCGAACGCGCCGAGATCCGGGAGGTTCCACACCTTGAGCGGGCAGAGATCGAGGCGATCTTCCGAGACTGGGGCTTTGGAGGGCAGCTTCTGGACGATGTAGTAGATCACATCACCCAGCACGAGGACCACTGGGTCGATATCATGATGGCCCACGAGCTTCAGCTTCAGCCAATTGAGGAAAAGGGGCTGATCACCGACGCGCTGCTGGTCGGATTTTCCGCTATTGTCGGCTCACTCATCCCGCTGTTTCCGTTTTTTCTCCTGCCGCGGCTGCCTGCTGTCGTAGCCGGGCTGGCGCTGTCGGCGGCGGCCCTCTTTGGAGTTGGGGCGTACAAGGCCCGCGTCACGGTGGGCAAGCCTGCGCGAAGCGGCCTACAGATGATGCTGATCGGCATTCTTTCGGCGCTCGCCGGGTATGGCATTGGCCTGTTATTTGGTGCCGGCTAGGCCCCATCAGAACCTGAGCAGAGTGCCAACGGGCGTCTCCCCCCGAATCCCTTAATCCTGACGCAAGTCGAGGCCTCTGGTGGTAGATGATCCCGTTCCCTGCCCAGGCAGCGCGTGCGGGCTGCTCGCCTGAGCCTGCCCAGGCAACGAGATCAGGATCACCCCGCTGACAATCAACACCGCACCGAGTACCTGCCAAGCATCCAGCCGCTCCCCCAGCAGCAGGTAGGAGGTGATGGCCGAAAAGGCGACCTCTGTGGTGCCAACGATGGAGGCCACGCTTGCCTGAAGCCTGTGCAGCCCTGCCGTAAAGAGCGTGAAGCCCAGCACACTGGTGAACAGGACAAGCGCTGCGAAATAGGCCATCGCGTTGGCCGGGAGGGGCCAGGGGACGGGCAGGGCGAACTGGAAGGGAAGCAGAGCCAGCGCACCGAAACCAAACGCATAGCCCATCACGGTCCAGGGGCTGTAGGTGCCCGTGAGCTTCTTACCAAACAGGCTCATAGAGCCGTACGCTGCAGCCACCAGCAAACCGGTGAGCAATCCACCAAGGGACATCTGGCCGCCGTCCAGCCGGTCCAGCCGAGCAATCAAGATCGTCCCGACCAGCGCCAGCCCAATGGTAAACAGCTTGCGTCCCGTCAGCGGCTCGCGCCACAGCAGCCAGGCCACAACACTGACCAGCATCGGCGCGTTGGACTGCATCACGGTTGCCACCGAGACGCCGATGGATGTCACGGCAGTGTTCCACACCACATGCAGCAGCCCGATGCTTGAGGCGCCCATCAGGGCTAGCCAGGGGATATCGGGCCAGCGGACGCGCAGCAGTTCCGGGCGGACGAGCGCTATCCCGGCCAGCAGACAGGCCGAGGTGAGCAGGTCGCGCCAGAAGGCCAGCCCGACAGCGGTGACAGGGGCGCTGTCCATGATGAAGTTGATAAAGACGCCAGAGGTGGACCAGCAGGCTGTCGCCAAGACGACAAACGCCACGCCGGGGCCGCGTGACCCTGTGTGACCGCCTTTCATCGCGATGCGCTACCTGGGAGCATGAGGGAATTCCTGACCTGGATTGTCCCGGCGGCTGGCCGGGGCATGGGGCATGCCTGCGAACAGCCTGTGTCGGCCCTTCCATAGCGCAGTGACCGTGTGCACGCCCGCGCTATTATACCCTTGCTGGGGCGCACTGCCATGTGTGCGGAAAACCCGCCCGCTCCTGACCTCGAACGGCTCCCTACAAATAGAAACAGGGGCAGCCCGCGCAAAGCTGCCCCTGTTTGCCTGTCGTGGGCCGTACCCTCGCGCTACGCAGATTGCCTGGCCAGCATACCCGCTTTGATAAGCGCGTCGGCGATCTGCTCTGACTCCTGCTCGCTAATGGGGAGCAGCGGCGGGCGTACATACGTCTGACGGTGATCCAGCACGCCGATGTGGGCTAGCGCCACCTTGCAGCGGGCGCGGTAGTCGAGCACCGGGTCTTTGTAGATCACATTGGCGAAGCCCTGAACACGGGGCCGCATTGCCACCGCCCGCTCGAAGTCGCCTTTCTGGAAGGTGCGGAGCATCTCCGCCACCATGCCGCAGCCGATGGCGCAGAAGCCCAGCAGTGCGCCCTCAGCGCCAAGCAGGAAACATTCCGTGATGAAACGATCATTCCCCGTCAGCAGTGTGATCCGACGGTCCGCCATGTCGAGCGTGTCGCGTGTGTAGGCGAAGTACTGGGCATCGAAGGAAGCTTCCTTGAGGCCTACTACCTGCGGGATCTCGACCAGCCGCAGCAGCGTGTCGCGTGTGTAGTTGGTCCCGCCAAAGACAGGAGCAAGTTGGAAGAGGATAATCGGCAGGCCCGTTGCCTCAGCGATAGCCCTATGGTATTCGACCGGGATGCGCGGGTCGAGCGGCTCGTTGCGGAAGGCTGCGTTGGGGAAGACTACCAGCCCGTCTGCACCGGCTTCCTTGTACATCAGCGCCGTCTCGACCGCGTTCTGGGTGGTGGAACCCATTACTCCCCCCACCACGCCCACACGACCATTCGCCGCATCAACCGCCGTCTCGATGGCCTTCCGGCGCTCCTGAGGGCTGAGCTGTGGCCCCTCGCCTGTGTCCATGTTGACAGCAATCGCCGTCGCATTCTCTGCAACCAGCCAGTCAACGTAGCGTGCAAACGCTTTATAGTCCGGCTCGTAGTCCGCCGTCATCGGTAGGACGGCGGCAGGCAGCACACCCTTAAGATTCAGCTCCTTCATCAGATTCCCCCTTTACACCTTAACTTTTCCAACGCGCAGCTTGCAGGCTACGGCGACATGGCAGCCTCTGCGATGAGGCTGCGCAGGCGATCAAGCGCGGCCTTGGCGCTGGCGACCTTGGGCTGCATGTGGGTCTCAACGGCGATGTAGCCGTCAAAGCTGTCCTGCGCCAAAGCCCTGATCTGGCCCTTCCAGTCGATGTCCCCGGTGACGACGTATTGATATCGACCTCGCGGCTTGCGGGCCACATCCTTAAAGTGAACATGCCTCACATACTCGCGGACAGCCTCGTAGCCGTCAGGATACGGGACATCTCCGGCCACGATGGCATTGCCGGGGTCCCAGTTGACGCCAAGCGCCGGGTGATTGATGGCCCTGACCATCGCTGCGGCGCGTTCGCCCGTATCGGCCCAGAAACCTTCCTCGACCTCAACGGCCAGCCGAAGCCCGGCTCCAGCCGCCAGCTCAGCGGCGCGCCGCAGGGTCTCCAGAACCTCATCGGGCGCTTTGCCCGGCGGCAGCCCGCCCCGGCTGAAGCCAAATACCACGATCTGGCGGGCACCCAGCTCCTGAGCGTATTCGAGAGAGGCAGGCAGCAGCTCTTCCAGGTGATAGGCTACACGGTCGTGGGCGTCTTGCCATTGGCCGTACAGTAGCGCGTCGATGGTACTCAGCGGGAAATGCTCCCGCTCGGCTGCCGGGTAGGGGAACTTGAACAGCCCCGGTGAGATGACCACAAAGCGCGCTTTGAACTGCTCCATCAACTCACGGACGCGCTGCTTCTGGTACGCCGAAAACTGCGGGACGCGGTCAGTGTAAAAGCCGCGCAGCTCAAAGTCATGGACATCCCAGCTTGTGCCCAATTCGAGCGCCGTTTCCAGGTCGGCGCTGATCTCGTCCGTCACGATACAGGTTCTCATGGACTGCTCACCCGCTGCGGCGGAAGGCGGGAATGACTTCTTTCGCCAGCAGCCTGATCTCGTTCATGATGAAATCGTGCGGCATCCCCGGGAAGTACAGGCGGCAGATCAGGTGATCGACACCAAAGGCCGCCTCGAAGTGCTTGAGCTGCGCGATGACCCTATCCGGGCTGCCCACCAGGAAGCGGTCGCGGCTCAGCGCGTCAAACTGGTCAACGGGCGAGCTGTCCTCGGCGCCGATCAGGGGGTGCTTCCACCTGCCGCCGCCGTACTCATCGCGGTAGTTGATGAGCAGGTGCCTCTCGGCCATCTCACGGGCTTTCTCCTGCGTCTCAGCGATGACGACCTCGCGCGTGAGCGGTGTGGGCACGCTGGCTGGGTCTTTCCCGGCCTGCCTGAGCTGTTCCCGGTAGATCGCCTGTGCGGCGAGCAGTTTTTCCAGGTTGGCCGTCGGCCCCGGCACCCAGGCATCGCCCAGCCGGGCAGCACGGGTAAGCGAGAGATCGCCCCAACCGCCCAACCAGATGGGAGGATGGGGCTGCGTCATGGGGCGCGGCTCGATCTTGAGGCCGTTCACCTGATAATATCTGCCGTGGAAGTGGACCTCCTCCTGCGTCCACAACTGCTTGATCAGCGCCAGAGCTTCCTCAAACCGCGCCCCGCGCATCTCAAGCGGCGTCTGGTACAGTTCAAACTCGTCAGGCTTGTATCCGATGGCTGCCCCCAGCACAAACCGCCCGCCCGACATGATGTCCAGCATGGCAACGTCTTCCGCCACCCGCACCGGATGGTAGAAAGGCATCACCATGATGTCAGTGCCAAGCAGCACGCGCTCGGTGCGCGTCGCGAGGCCGGCCAGCGCGATTAGCGGCGATGGCCAGTAGTGGTCTTTGACCCCGTGATGCTCCTCCAACCAGATCGAGTCAAAGCCTAGCTCCTCACCGAGCAGTGCTTCTTCAAAGAACTCAGGATAGTAGCTCCCCCCCTCGGTAGGGATGAAACCAAATTTCACTGCGTCACCCTTTCCCGGTGATCAGGATACCAGACAGTCGGAACGAGACAGCCAGAAGGCTGCCTAGCTGCTCAGGCCTTTACGCCCCTTCGTGCTGATAGGGCAGCCAGCACTTCGTCTGTGGTGGACACCCAGCCGAACTTGTGGGCGAAGTTCTTCAGCGTCGCTGTGTGCAGGTCCGGCATGTATGAAGAAACGGCATCCGCAACAAGGGTGGTCCTGTAGCCGTGGTGGAAGGCCCCACGAGCTGTCTCCTCAACGCAGATCTGCGTGACCGTGCCGGTGATGATCAGCGACTCCACACCAAGCGAGTGGAGCGTATCGTCCAGTGCCGTGTTGTGGAAAGCCCCGTAGCCGTACTTGTCGATGATGTAGTCGCCAGGCTGCGGGTAGATCTCGTCGATGATGTCCATACACTCCAGCGTCTTGTCCACGTCGGCGTAGTAGCGCCTGTGGCCGCGCTGGCAGGCAAGAGTCGGCTCCTCAAGCTCTGGCGACCACTCGTAGATCAGCGTGCGCTTTGGCCCTGCCAGGAAGCGGGTGTAGATGATCGGGATGTCCGCTGCGCGGCAGAACGCAATCAGCCGCTGGTGCTGGGGGATGGTCTTCCGGGCGTCGGGCACCTCCATCGGCGCGCCCTCGCGCACAAAATCGTTCTGCATATCTACGATAACCAGGGCCGGGTTGGCCCAGCGATCAACCGTCATGCTACCTCCCTCAGTCTAACCCGCAGAAGCGCAGGAAGTTGCCGCCCATCATCAGCTCCATCTCCTCATCCGAGATACGCGGCATCCCCAGGCGATCTGCCTCCTCGTTCATCGTCAGAAACTTCGGAACCAGTTGCTCGACCGTCTCAAAGCACGGGTAGTCCGTGCCCCAGCAGACTTTGGTCAGCGGCACGCCCCAACGCCTGCAGCGGTCGATGAAGCGGTACATCTCTTCGCGCGTCAGCAGGCTGTTGGTGAACGACACATCCATATAGAAGTTGGGATGGCGCTCCACCAGAACAATGCACTCGTCCAGCCAGGGCGCACCGGCATGGCACACGAGCAGCTTCAGGTCGGAGAAGGCGCGGCCCACTTTGTCAAGCAGGAAGGGACGGCCCAGTTCCAGAGGAGCGTAGCGAGCCGGGGTCGATGCCTGGTGTACCATCACCGGTATGTTCAGTTCCAGCGCCTTCTCAAAGATGGGCCAGGTCAGCTCCTCATCATCTACAGAATACAGGTCATACATGGGATAGAGCTTGAGGCCCGTCAGCTTCAGATCGACGATCAGACGCTCAAGCTCTTTAACAGCCGCCTCAACGCCCCGATATCGGGGGTTCACCGCCCCAAACCCGATAAACGTATCCGGGTAGCGGCGGACGAGCGCAGCGGTGTAGTCGTTGGCCTTGTCAATGCTCAGTTCGCCCTCAACGCCCGTCACCCGCCCCAGGTCAAGCGTCCCCTGGACGCCATAGGGAGTATAGTCCGACGGGGCGACGGTCATCAACTGGACACGGTCAACCCCTGCCTTCTTGTGATCCTCGATGGATGTCTCGGGGTCGATGGGTTCGAAGAGCCACCGGCATGACTCCCAGTCCTCATCGGTCGGGATGTGATCAGACGGCAGCAGGCCACGCGACATAAAGTTTCCCCGGCACAGGTCCATGTAGAACCTGCGGCTGTCTTCCTCGCTGCCAGCCGCAAGGATGTGAGTGTGGCAGTCAACTATCTGCATGGTCGGGCCTCCGGCGACGGGATTAGGACAAGGGGCTTGTGCCCCTTGTCCTAAGTCTGCTGGTGATTTTTTATTCTATGGAGCGACGCGCCACGCGGCACGACGCTTCATGACCGATCAGGCTTTGACTTTCATTCCCTCCAACTGGGCGCTGATCTCGGCAATGCACTCATCGGAAGTCATCACACGGGCGATCTTGCGCTCGATAATATCGAACACCGCTTCGAGGATATGCGGCCAGATGGTGGTGATGGCGTCGCGGATCGCCACGCAGCGGTAGTCGCGCATTGCAGCGCTGAACAGCGTCGCCAGCAGGCACAGGTCAGCCATCATGCCAACAAAGATCAGGTGCCGGATGTCCCGCCCGCGCAGGGCCAAGTCCAGCGGCGTGCCGTAGAACTTGTCCAGCGTGTAGCCGCGCACCACCAGCTCACCTGGCAGCGGCTTCAGCTCGTCGATGGTATCCGGGCTTTCCGGCCCTTCCATCCCGATCACGCTGTTGCCGGAGGGCAGGCCCCAGCCGGTCGGCGCGCCGGGTTCGGGCATCAGGTGCTCAGGGCCGAACGGATCGCAGCGCAGGTTGGGCAGCTCCGGCTGGGCGACAAATTCGGTGAAGATCACCGGGATGCCGACCTCGCGGCAGAAATCGACCATCTTCTTGACGGTTGGCAGGATGTCCCAGGCCTGCGGCACCCGGAGCGAGGCATTCTCGTCCATGAAGCTGCGTTGCATATCGATGACGAGCAGAGCTGTGCGCCCGTACTCCATGTTATGCACTTCTTTGATGCGCAGCATCTTGCGCCTGACCAGTTCTTCAAAGCTGGGCTTTTCCTCTGACATCGTGTCACTCCTTGCTTAACTGAGCTTTCGAATAAGGGCATCCGGGCCGGGGGCCATGTGGCAGCTCGCCGGCGCTGGGTCAGGCAGTGCGGCGGTAAAGGGCAACGGCCAGCACGATGATGAACCCTTTGGCAATCTGCTGGTACCAGATGTGCAGCCCAAGCTGGTTGAAGACGTTGCTCAGCAGGGCCAGCACCAGCACGCCTACAATCGTGCCAAGCAGGCCGCCCCGCCCACCCCCTAGAACGGTGCCGCCCAGCAGAACGGCCGCAATCGAATCCAGCTCAAGGCCCGGTCCTACCGTCGGATCGCCGCTGCCCATCCGGCCCGTCAGGTAGAGACCGGTGGCGGCGGCCAGCAGCCCAGAGAAAATGTAAGCAAAGGCGCGGGTGCGGCCCACCCGTATGCCGGACAGTCGGGCGATCTCGTCATCCCCACCGACGGCGTAGAGATGGCGGCCATAGCGGGCGCGGTAGAGTAGAACGGCTGCCAGCCCGATGATCACCAGCATGACGACGGTCGCCGCCGGGATGGGGCCGAGGCGGGCCTGCGCGACCCCCATCAGTGCACGGGGGATGATTCCGATCGGCTCGCGGGTGTAGAGCAACGCCACCCCTTGAAGGATGACCGTCATCCCCAACGTGGCAATGATCGGCACAACGCGTAGCTTCAGGATGATCAGGGCGTTGAGTGTCCCGATGAGCAGGCCGATCCCCAGGCAGAGCAGCGCGACCGGGATCAGCCGCTGATTCTGCCCGGCCATAAGCCCGGCGGCCAGCACGTTCGAAACGGTGACAATCCCCGAAACAGATAGGTCGATGCCGCCGGACAGGATGACAAAGGTCTGCCCGATGCCCAGCAGCACCGGGATCACGATCTGGCGCATCAGGTTGGTGAGGTTTGACACGCTGAGGAACCGCTGAGAACCCAGCGTGCCGATCAGGATGAGCAAGATGAGGATGGCCAGCCCGATACTGTTGCCTGCCGCCGGGGAGGCCCGGAAATCATTGAACCACTGCCGCGCCCGTGTCAAGGGGTCAACCTGGGGTGCGTGGGCTGGCCGCCGCGCCACAGCTCCCGGCTTGGAGCCATTGCCCACCTCCTGATAGGCAAGCGCAAGCACCGCCTCCTCGGTCGCCTCCCGAGCATCCAGGATTCCGGCGATCTTGCCGCCCGACATCACAGCAATCCGGTCGCTCAGGTTCAGGATCTCAGGCAGTTCTGACGAGATCATAATGATCGCTTTGCCCGAGTCGGCCAACTGCCGCAGCAGGCTGTATATCTCGGCCTTGGCGCCGACGTCGATGCCGCGCGTCGGCTCATCGAAAATCAGGACTTCCGGCCCGGCGTTGAGCCACTTGGCGAGCACGGCCTTCTGTTGGTTGCCGCCACTCAGATAGGCGACCTGCTGCTCCAGGCTGGGCGTGCGGATGTCAAGCTGTTCGACGGACTGGCGCACCATCGCGCGTTCAGCCCGCTCCTTAACAAACCCCCACCGCTGGATGCGTTTCAGGCTTGGCAGGGCCACGTTTTCGCGCAGGGTGTGGGTGAGGATCAGCCCCTGAGACTTGCGATCCTCTGGGATGAGAGCGATCCCCCGGTCAATGACCGCCCGTGGAGCCGCAAGCGGCACCGCCTGCCCATGCAGCAGCACCGTGCCTGCGTCAACCGGGTCAGCGCCAAAGATGGCCCTTGCCAACTCCGTCCGCCCGGAGCCGATCAGACCGGCGAGGCCCAGAATCTCGCCTTTGCGAAGCGTCAGGTTGACATCCTCGAACACGTTCGAGCGTGTCAGACCTCTGACCTCAAGCACAACCGGCTGCTCATGGCCGTCGCGGTGCAGCTCCGGCACGACGACCTCGCGCCCGACCATCATCCGGATCAGCTTGTCCTCGCTGGCTTCGCTGATGGGCAGCACGCCCACCGTTCGGCCATCCCGCAGGACGGTCACCCGGTCGGCGATCTCGAGGACTTCCTCCAGCCGGTGGGAGATGTAGATAACGGTGACGCCTCGCTGCTTGAGCGAGCGGATAATCTCGAACAGGCGCTTGAGTTCGTGCTCCGCCAACGATGAGGAAGGCTCGTCCATGATGATCACGTCAGCGTTAAGGGAGAGCGCCTTAGCGATCTCGACCAGCTGCCGCTGGGCGGGCGACAGGTTGTGTACCAATGCTTTGGGCAAGATATGCGGGTCAAGTTGGTTCAGGATTGCAGACGCCCGCCGCTCCATCTCCCCGTAATTGACTAGACCCCAGCCAATCTGAGGCTCACGCCCTAGGAAGATATTCTCAGCGACGCTCATGTAGGGCAGCAGGCTCAATTCCTGATAGATGATGGCGATCCCTAAACGCTGGGCATGCTGGGGAGAGAACTCTTCGACCACCTTACCGTTGACGGCCAGCGTGCCCTCGTCAGGGTGATACACCCCCGCCAGGATTTTCATCAGCGTGGACTTGCCCGCGCCGTTCTCGCCGATCAGGGCGTGGATCTCCCCCTTTTCGCACCGGAACTCAACCCGGTCAAGCGCGCGCACGCCGGGGAAGGTCTTGGTTATTCCAGAGGCTACGATGATAGGTTCCAAGGGTTATCCCAACCTCACCAGGGTATCAGACCACACAGGAACCGGCCAGGGGTGACCGGCCCCTCTGAGCGGGCCACCCCCGGCAACCTGCCGTGCTATTCTTCCAGTTTGTAGTGCTCGAGGATCACTTCCTCAGGGAGCTTGTTGATAGCCCAATACTGGTCGTTCAGGTCCGGGCGATAGTACTCATCCAGCTGAGTCTCGTCGAAGGTGATGATCTCGGCCAGCACGTTCTTGGCAACCGGCTCACCCCGCATCGTCTTGACGGCGAACTCCACCGCGTCGGCATACTGCTCAGCACCGCCCTGGACGGCCAGGAAGGTTACCTCGTGTTCCTTGGCCTTGCGGAGCCAACCGTTGCCATCGTCGCCGCACATGGGCGGGATAGGCAGGCCAGCGTCCAGGTAGGCGTCAACAATGCCGATGCCCATGTTACCGCCGTCATTGATGATGCCGTCGATCCGGTCGGCGGAGGCCAGCAGGCCTTCCATAGCCGTCTTGCCCTCAACGGGCGACCAGGCGCCGTAGCCCAGCCCTACTTCCTCGATATCAGGGAACAGGGCCAGGCCCTCACGTACGCCGCGCAGCACGTCTTCGGCGTAGGTGTTGCCCGCCAGCCCCATCATGATGGCAACCTTGCCCTGGCCGCCGATCTTATTGGCGATGTATTCGGCATAGATGCGGCCTACACCGGGGTTGTCGCGGTCATGGTAGCTGACGTACTTGTCGGTGTATGCCCGCGCCCCAACCAGGATCACAGGGATGCCGGAGTCCATCGCCTGCTCGATCTGGGCCACGATGTTGCCGCCCGTCACAGGCTGCACGATCATGATGTCCGGCTCCTGGCTGAGCAGGTCTTCCATATCAGCCACCTGCTGGGCGGGGTCGAAGAAGGCTGAGGCTGTGTAGACCTCGCTGAACAGGTCCTTGTACTTCTCGCGGACATAGTAGTCAAAGTGCAGCGTAGCGATAGCCTGCCAGGAGTTAACCTCACCCATCCCGGAGCGGGCAATCCGCCAGGGGGGGTCTTTACGATAGGCCGACGTATCCACCACACCGGCGCCCGGCTCGACAGCCGGCCCTTCTGCCTCAGGCTCGGCGGTGGGTGTCGGCATCGCCGGGGCGCAAGAGGGCAAGAGCAGGGATACGCCTGCCGCCCCAGCGCCGAGACCGATGGCGCGCAGAAACTCGCGACGGCTCATCTGGTCGCGGACGAGAACACGGTTTTGCTTTCGGGTATACATTGACCTTAAACCCTCCTCGTGTATCAAGGCTCCATTTTGGGGAACAGCTCCCTTTGGCGCGGCGCGCCCTCACGAGCGGCGCCGTGCCGTTGCAGCGTACAGGGCCACCACCAGGATGACCACTGCCCCGCGAACAACCAACTGATACTCGACCGGCAACTGGAGCACAAGCACGAAGTTCATGAGCATGCGGATAAGGAGCACCCCGGCCAGCGTACCCCACACCCCACCTTTACCCCCAGCCAGGCTCACGCCGCCGATGGCCGCCGCCGCAATCGAGTCGAGGTCGTACCCGCCGCCCAACCACTGGTCAACGTAGCCGATGTAGGCAGCCAGCACCAGCCCGGCCAGGGCGGCCAGGACGCCGGAGATCATGAAGGTCACGATCCAGACGCGCTCCACGTTGACGCCCGACAGGTGCGCCGCTTGGGGGTTGGCGCCCGAGGCATAGAGCTGCCTGCCGAAGGTTGTCTTGCGCAGCAGAAGGGCGGAAAGGGTGGTCAGAATAAGCAGGAGAATAAGGGAGAAGGGGATGCCAAGCACCTGCCCCTGGCTGAGCGGGCGCAGACTGTCAGGCAGAAGCCCGCTGGGCGTCGCCCCGGTATAGAGCAGCCGCGCGCCCGTTACGGCCAGGGAGACCGCCAGCGTGACCATAAAGGCCGATGAACGGCGTCTGGCAGTCACAACACCGTTGAAGGTGCCGATCACCAGCCCCAGCAGCAGCGCCATCGCAAAGGCCATCGGCAGCCGGTCGTCCCGCCCCCGGCTGATCTCGGCCACCATGACGGTGGCAAGCTGCATGGTCGCCGTCACCGAGAGGTCAAACCCACCGGCAATCATCACCATCGTCTGGCCGAGGCTGACAATGCCCAGAGCGGCGCTCTGGCGCAGCACATTGGAGATGTTGTCCACCGAGAGAAAGCTTGGGGAAATAAGGCCCGCAGCGATGATCGTGATCAGGAGGGTCACATACAGGGCGGCCTGACGCCAGGTCTCGCTCGAAGAAGCGCTCTCGAAAATATCTGAGAGTTTCCTAAACCGGTCGGTAACTTGGGACACCGCTTGCTCTTATGCTCCGGTTAAACAGGTTAAGGCCTGTGCTCGATGTTTGACCAATCCGGCAAAGATCGGTTTAATTTTCCTGCCCCCGGTTCAGGTGTCGAGGCGTTGCGAGCTAGTCCTTGCATGAGCGCCAATCGTCTGCCACATCCGGGAAGGGAATATCGGCGCAACGGCGTGAGGCAATGGCTTTTCACCATCGAAGATGTCAATCGTCAGGCGGGCACATCGCCCTCTCGGGACGGCCACGCCTGCGTATATCATATATGGTATATAACCCGGTTGTCAATGCCGATTCCGCCCCTTGAATAAGGGTGCTCTCTGAAGGCTGCTTAGGCCCTCTTTTCGGCGTAAGGGGCGCGGGTCCATCTATTGACTCTTTCAGCATATATCATATACGATATATGTTACACAGGAGTAAAGCGACATGCCAGCTTCGCTGAACCCTCCAAGGATATATCAGACCAAAGAGGAATACGTCTACGAGGTGCTGCGCACGGCTATTATGCGCTGTGAGCTGCGGCCGGGCGAGAAGCTGGTCCTGGATCATCTGAGCGAGGAGCTGAACGTCAGCACAATCCCGATCCGCAGCGCCCTTCAGCGACTACAGTCCGAGGGGCTGGTCGAGATTACCCCCCACGTGGGCGCCACGGTGTCTGAGATCTCGCCGGAGATGATCAACGAGATCTTCCTGCTTCTTGAGGCACTCGAAAATACCGCCTTCAGGGTAGCAGCCAGCAAGGCCACTGAGCGGGACATCGCCCACCTGCAAAGCATCATTGCTGAGATGGATGAGGCAGTTAACCAATCCGACAGCGACCGCTGGTACGAACTGAACTCGGAGTTCCACCGTGCAGTCTGTAGCATCACCGGGATGCCAATGCTGATCGAATTCACCTCACACGCACTGGACAGCTGGGACCGACTGCGCCGCCATTATCTTCACGGCGTTAAGTCCACCCGCATGGCGGTTGCCCACGCCGAGCACCAGCGCATGATCGAGCTGATGAAAGCTCACGACCTTGAGGGGTTGGACAGACTGATCAGGCAGCACAACAGCCAGGCCCGCGAACACTATTACAACCTGACCGCCCAGCAGCGCCAGGAGCGCGTGGAACAGGACGGGGGCGCAAACCGCTCTATCCAGGCTTTATAGCAGCAGATTGGTCAGCAGAAAGTGGTTAGCTCAGACGATCTCCGCCGAAAGGCCCAAACCGCCTTCGAGTTCGCCGCCCGCCAGTTGCGCCGCCTCGTCGAGACTCAGCCTGACTTCTTCCCCATGTACACACAAAACGGGAAGTGGCGGCATGAGGGCCAGACCTGGACGAACTGGTGCGAAGGCTTCCTGGGCGGGCAGTTGTGGCTGGTCTACGCGCATACCGGCAATGCATGGTGGCGCGAGAAGGCCGAACATTACTGCCGCCTGATCGAGCACCGCAAGACCGACCGGGACGTTCATGACCTGGGCTTTCTTTTCATGCCAACCTGGAAGCGCTGGTATGATCTGACCGGCGACGAGGCCAAGAAGGCGGTGGTGGTCGAGGCCGGGCGGACGCTGGCGCTGCGCTTCAAGGAAAAGGGCCGCTACCTGTGCTCCTTTGTGGCGGACGAGAGCCTGTTCATTGACATCATGATGAACGTGGGGATCATCTACTACGCTGCCCAGGCGACCGGCGATGCCAACCTGATGCGCATCGCCAACCAGCATTGTATGACGACCCGCCGCTTTCTGGTGCGGGGTGACGGCAGCACCTCCCATGAGGGCATCTTCGACCCGGAGACGGGGGAATTCCTGCGCCAGACGACTCATCAGGGCTGGCGCAGCGATTCGACCTGGGCGCGCGGGCTGGCCTGGGCGCTGTACGGCTTCGGCACGGCTTACTCCTACACCGGCGACGCGCGCTTTCTGGCGACTGCCGAAGCCTGCGCCGATTACTACGTCGAGCACACGCCGGATCACGGCGTGCCGCCCAATGACTGGTGGGAGCCGAACCCCGCCTACCCCTACGAAAGCTCGGCGGCGGCCATCGCCGCCGGAGGATTCTGGAATCTGGCGAAGTTCACCGGCGACCCTGCCCGCGCGACGTTTTACCGGCGCTATGCTCTCCAGATTCTTGATACCCTCACTGGGCCGGAGTTCCTGGCTGCGGACACACCGGGCTGGGAAGGTATCCTTAAGCATGGCATCTACCATCTCAACAAGGGTCTGGGAGTTGATGAGAGCGTCGCCTGGGGCGATTATTTCTTCCTGGAGGCGTTGAGCAAGGTGCTGGACGATGCCGGGTAGAAGAGCAGCGTTGGTAACAGGGGCCAGCCGGGGAATCGGGCGCGGGGTGGCCCTGGCGCTGGGAGGACAGGGCTGGGCCGTTGCTGTAAACTATCACCGCAGCGCCGAAGCCGCGGAGGAGACCGTCCGTTTGATCCGGGAGGCAGGCGGAGAGGGCTGCGTGGTGCAGGCTGACATTGCGTGCCGGGAGGATCGGCGCCGTCTGCTCGACGAGACGCTCCACCACTACGGCCGCATTGACCTGCTGGTCAACAACGCCGGGATAGCGCCGCGCATCCGGTTTGACCTACTGGAGATGCCCGAAGAAAGCTACGATGAGGTGATGGATACCAACCTCAAAGGGCCGTTTTTTCTCACCCAGCTTGTCGCCTGCAAGATGATCGAGCTGGTCCAGTCCGGGCAGGTCGAGCACCCTAAGATCGTTAACATTGGCTCGATCAATGCCTACACCAGCGCGCCTAGCCGGGGCGAGTACTGCCTTTCCAAGGCAGGTATGGCCATGATGACGAAGCTCTATGCCGACCGGCTGGCCGAGTACGGTATTAACGTCTACGAGATCCGCCCCGGCATCACTGATACCGATATGACCAGTGTAGTCCGCGAAAAATACGACCGGCTTATCCATCAGCAAGGGATCACGCCCATCCGCCGCTGGGGCCAGCCGGAAGATATTGGCCGGGCGGTGGTGGCGATTGCCGAAGGCTATTTTCCGTTCTCCACCGGTGAGGTGATAAACGTTGACGGCGGGTTCCACCTGCACCGTCTCTAGCTCATGGTCAATTCTCTCAGAAAAGGATAAGGGCATGCTAGCCAAAAAAACGGTCACCTTTGGCGAAATCATGCTGCGCCTGTCCCCGCCTGGATTCCAACGCTTCGTGCAGGCCCGCAGCTTTGACGTGGTCTACGGCGGGGGGGAGGCCAATGTCGCCGCCGCGCTGGCGAACTTTGGCCTGCCGGTTGAGTATGTGACTCGCCTCCCTGCCAACGACCTCGGCGAGGCCTGCCTGTTCTACCTGCGCCAGTTTGGCATCGGTACAAACCACATCGTGCGCGGCGGCGATCGGCTGGGGATCTATTTTCTGGAGATGGGGGCAGTGCAGCGCGGCAGCAAGGTCATCTACGACCGCACCAACTCGTCGCTGGCGACCATCCAACCGGGTATGATCGACTGGCAGGCCGCTTTCGAGGGAGCCGACTGGTTCCACTGGACGGGCATCACCCCGGCCATTTCGGAAGGTGCAGCCGCCACCTGCCTGGAAGCGGTCAAGACCGCGCGAGAAATGGGCCTGACCATATCGTGCGACCTGAACTACCGCGCCAAGCTCTGGAAGTGGGGTCGGCCCGCAGGCGAGGTCATGTCCGAGCTGGTGGCATATGCCGATATCGCCATTGGCAACGAGGAGGATGCGGACAAGGTCTTCGGCATCAAGGCGCCGGATACCGATGTGACGGCTGGGAAGGTCGAGGCGGACAAGTACCGTTTTGTCTGCGAAGGGCTGGCGCAGCGCTTCCCTAGCCTGAAAAAGATTGCGATCACCTTGCGCGGCTCGGTCTCCGCCAGCCACAACACCTGGTCAGCCGTTCTGTGGGATGGGGGCGATTTCCTGATCGGATCGACCTACGACATCACCCATATCGTGGACCGGGTGGGAGGTGGCGACTCGTTTGTGGCTGGGCTGATCTACGGCCTGCGCGCGTATGACAGCCCCCGGCAGGCACTGGAATTTGCGATTGCCGCTTCATGTCTCAAGCACACCATCTTTGGCGACTTTAACATCGTGAGCGTCGCTGAGGTCGAGAAGTTGCTCAAGGGCGATGCCTCAGGGCGCGTCAGCCGATAAGGGAGAATATCATGGCACAGTACGACCGCTTAGCGGTTTACAACGCAATCCTCACTTCTGGCCTGGTGCCGCTTTTCTACAACGACGACATGGAGGTGGCCGTCAACGTGGCGCGGGCCTGCGCCGAGGGCGGCGCGCAGGTGCTGGAGTTCACCAACCGGGGCGACAGGTCTTCGTTGCGCTAAACGAAGCCATCCGGAAAGAGAGCATCCCCCTGATCTTGGGTGTTGGCTCTATCATCGACGCGCCAACAGCCGCGCTGTACATCGCGCACGGCGCGAACTTTGTCGTCGGGCCGATGCTCAACGCGGACATCGCACGGCTATGCAACCGACGCAAGATCGCCTATATGCCCGGCTGCGGGAGCGTCAGCGAGATCTCGCAAGCTGAGGAGCTGGGCGTCGAGATCGTCAAGGTGTTTCCCGGCACAGCGGTAGGCGGGCCGGAGTTTGTCAGGGATGTCCTGGCCCCCATGCCCTGGACGCGCATCATGCCGACCGGGGGCGTTGATGCGACGGAGGAAAGCCTTGGCGCGTGGTTCAAGGCGGGCGTGGCTGCCGTGGGGATGGGCAGCAAGTTGATCCGCAAGGACCTCGTAGCCGCCCGGGACTATGCCGCCATCACCGAGACGGTGCGCAGTGTGCTGGCGATAATTGCCAGACTCAAGGGGTCATGAGATACCGCCGCATCGCCCAACTCAAGACACCGGGGGACTTCCGGGCGTATCTGGCCGAACTGGGCATCGAACTTGGCTTCGACGAAGCGGTACAGTCTGGGCCGGATGCGCCTCTGGCGCAGCCTTACCGCCTGGCCGACGGCTTTACCATTGGCAACCGCTTCTGCGTGCAGCCAATGGAAGGTTGGGATGGCACCCCTGACGGGCGCCCCACTGACCTGACCCGCCGCCGCTGGACGCGCTTTGGTCTCAGCGGAGCCAAGCTCATCTGGGGCGGCGAAGCGGTGGCCGTGCGGCCTGATGGCCGCGCTAACCCCAACCAGCTTCTCATCAACGAGGAGAACCTGCCCGACCTGGCCGGCTTGCGAGCCGCTCTGGTCGAAGCGCACGAGCAGCAGCACGGCAGCAGCCGCGACCTGCTTGTCGGGCTTCAACTGACCCACTCAGGCCGCTTCTCGCGCCCCCATGACAAGTCGCGCCTGGAGCCGGTGATCGCCTACCACCATCCCTACCTGGATCGCAAATTTGGAATCCCGGCCAGCCAGCCTGTCATCAGCGACGATGAGATCGCCAAGCTGACCGACCAATTCGTCGAGGCCGCGGCGCTGGCCTACGAGGCGGGATTCCAGTTTGTGGATATCAAGCACTGTCACGGCTATCTGGGGCACGAACTGCTTGGGGCGCACACCCGCCCTGGCCCGTACGGCGGCTCGTTCGAGAACCGGACGCGCTTTCTGCGCGACATCGTGGGCGGGATCAGACGCCGGGTCCCGACGCTGCGCATCGGCGTGCGTGTCAGTGCCTTTGACCTGCTGCCCTTTGAACCGGGGCCGGACGGCGTCGGCGTGCCGGTGGACGGGGCGGGTGAGCACTACCCGTACGGCTTCGGCATCGACGCGGCTGACCCGCTCCGTTATGACCTGACCGAGACCGTCCGCTTCCTCTCCCTCCTGCAGGAACTGGGAATTGAGCTGGTCAATCTGTCGGCGGGCAGCCCGTACTACGTTCCGCACATCCAGCGGCCGGCGCTCTTTCCGCCGTCAGACGGCTACCTGCCGCCCGAAGACCCCCTTGTCAGCGTGGCGCGCCAGATAGCCGTTGTCGCAGCGCTTAAAGCCCAGTTCCCGGCGCTTCTTATTGTAGGCTCGGCCTACAGCTACCTACAGGAGTGGGTGCCCAACGTCGCTCAGTACAACGTCCGCAATGGGTTGGTGGACTTCGTCGGACTGGGCCGCATGATCCTCAGCTACCCGGAAATGCCTGCCGACGTGCTGGCGGGACGTCCGTTGCAGCGCAAACGCATCTGCCGCACCTTCAGCGACTGCACAACCGCGCCGCGCAACGGGCTTGTGTCGGGCTGCTACCCGCTCGACGAGTTCTACAAGGACAGGGCAGAGTCAGCCGCACTGGCTGAAGCGAAGAGAAAAAGCCGGTTGGTGTGATCGGCGAGGAGGCAGGAAATGAGCATCAAGACGACCGTCGTCGGGAGCTATCCCATCCCGGCCTGGCTGGCCGCGTTGCCCTCCACACCGGCCCTGCGCGATGCCGTGATGGTGGTTATGAAGACTCAGGAGCTGGCCGGGATCGATGTTATCTCCGATGGTGAGCTGTCGCGTTTTGACGTCAACCATCCTGAAACCAACGGCATGATTGACTACTTCGTCCGCCCCATGGGCGGCGTAGACGCCCGCCTGAGCCGCGCGGAACTGGCCGAGTTCCGGTCAAAGGCGGGGATGGCATTCCGGGCACAGCCTGCGGGGGTGGTACGCGGCCCGATCACCGAGGGGACTCTTAACCTGCCCGCCGCCTGGGCATTCATCAAGGGGCTGACCACCTGCCCGCTCAAGTTTACCGTCACTTCACCCTATATGCTCGCCAAGACGCTCGTTGATGAGCACTACGGCGATCTTCGCGCGCTGGCGTTGGCTCTCGCCGAGGTGCTGCGCCAGCAGGTGGCTGACATCGATGCTGCCGTGATCCAGGTTGATGAAGCCAACCTCACCGGCCACCCTGAGGACGCGGGCTGGGCTTACGAGCCGATCAACCGCGTCCTCGGTGCGGTGAGGGGCCAAAAGGCCGTGCACCTGTGCTTTGGCAACTACGGCGGCCAATCGATCCAGCGGGGCTTCTGGCGCGACATGCTCGGCTTCCTCAACCAGCTTGACGTGGATCATCTGATACTGGAGTTTGCCCGCCGGGGCTATGACGAGCTTGAGGTGTTTCAGGAGCTGCGCCCGGAGATCGCGCTGGGCGTGGGAGTGATCGACATCAAGGACAATGAGGTCGAGCCTGCGGACGAAGTGGCACGCCGAATCGAGCGTGCGGTCAGGGTGCTGGGAACTGAGCGCATCAAGTGGGTACACCCTGACTGCGGGTTTTGGATGCTGCCGCGCAGCGTAGCCGACCGCAAGATGGCCGCTCTCGTGCAGGGGCGCAACGCTTTCCTGGGGGTGCAGTAGCCGGGCTGTTCAAGCAGGCGCTCCCGACTCATTTCTTGCAGCCGTCTGCCAAGTGCCCGATTGGCGGGGACTCAGCGGACGGCTGGCATATCAAGCATGAGCACATCCAGTGCCAGGCGGATGTTGGCGTTGCGGTCGAGTGCCTCCAGAGTGTGCCGGACGGCGCGCAGGGCACGGCGTGCCTCATCGGGCGTCACGGCGGCGGCAAGCCATTGCAGGTCAGCGAGCCGGTCGGCGTTGACGGGCGGCACGTGGCTGGCTTCAACCATCAGCAGCACATCGCGCCAGAGGCTTTGCCACGTGTCGAGGACCTGAGGCAGGGCCTCGCTGCGGGAAAGTTCCTCGCTGGCCGCAAAGCGCCCCGTCCGATCCGCCCGCAGCACCGCCAGCAGCCCATCAAGGCTCTGCCTGCGGGCCGCCAGAAAATCGGGATTCTGCGCCGCTTCCAGCGCCCAACCGGGCCGTCCACCGGAGAGCCGGGCCAGGATGTCGGCTTCGTCAGGGGCCAGGTCGAAGCGCTCGGCCAGCGCGACGGCAATCTCCCATGCGGGGACAGGACGCAGGGGCACAACCTGGCAGCGCGAAACAATGGTCGGCACGACTTTCTCAGCCACGTCAGCCGTGAGCAGCAGCCGGGTCGTGGCAGGCGGCTCCTCCAGTGTTTTGAGCAGGGCATCGGCAGCGTGGTCGGTGGCGGACTGTATATCCTGGATGATCGCAACGCGGTATCGGGCTTCCAGCGGGCGCAGGTGCAGTTCTTGCTGAAGGTCCCGGATCGCCTCAATCTTGATCGACCGCCCCTCGGGAGCAACGATCTGGAAGTCAGCATGCAGCCCCCGGCCAATCAGGTCGCAGGCACGGCAGGCCAGGCAGGGCGGGGACGGGCGGAGGCAGTTTAAGGCCTGAGCGAGGCGCGTCGCGAGCGTGGTCTTGCCGATGCCTGGTGGGCCGGTAAACAGGTAGGCATGGCTGACCCGCCCGGCGGCCATCCGCTCCGCCAGCAGATTCACCGCCCACTCATGTCCGATCATCCCCCAGTTGTTGGTGTCATACGTATCCACGCCGGGTATTGTAACACACTTCCCGGCCCACGATTTCCACCCCATCCGAGCGGATGGGGATTCTGGCAAAGTAGAGGGGCGGTGATAGTACATTTGTGCTAAAATCAGGTGGCGCTGCTAGCCTGTTAGGGATTCGCCGCGCTGGTCTAAAGAACTGCCGCTCCAGGCAAGATGGGATATAATCTCGCCAGCGTAACCGTGTTCCGCCGCCAGCTAGGGAGCCTGATGCATGCCTGATGACTCAACCGCTCTCACGCCGTCGTTCCACCGCATTGCAGTCCTTCATCACCCTAAGATCGCGGCGACCCAAACCGTGGCCCGGAACATCTGTGATTGGCTGGCCGAGCGTGGTTACGAGCCATGGATGGCCCTGACTTGGGATGAGTCGCTTGTTCGCGCCCAGATGCCCCGACTTGACCTGCTTATCGTGCTGGGCGGTGACGGTTCAATGCTGCGCGCCGCGCGCATGGCAGCCGGGTATGATGTCCCGATCCTCGGCCTGAATATGGGCCGCCTCGGCTTTCTGGCCGAGATCGACCCGGCGGACTGGCCGGAGAAGCTGCCGTGCGTTCTGGGCGGCGACTACTGGCTTGAGGAGCGGCTGATGCTCAAGGCTTCCGCCTGGCGGGGGGAAACATGGCTTGGTGATCATCTGGCCCTGAACGACGTGGTCGTCAGCCGTGAGTCGCTGGCGCGGGTCGTCCACCTGCGCACCCAGATTGACGGCAACGATCTGACCACTTACATCGCCGACGGTTTGATTATCAGCACGCCGACCGGCTCGACGGCCTATGCGCTGGCTGCTGGTGGGCCGATCCTGCCGCCTGATCTGCGCAACATCCTGGTCATCCCGATTGCCCCCCACCTGACGCTCGACCGGGCCATTGTGCTGTCGGAAGGTTCGATGATCCGCGTTTACGTTCGGACTGACCACAAGGCCATCCTGACAGTAGATGGCCAGTTCGCCGTTGAGCTGCAGGACGGGGACCGGATCGACGCCTCGACCAGCGAACACGTCAGCCGCTTTATCCGGCTGGGGGAGCGCAACTACTTCTATCACATGCTGCTCGAGAGACTGGCGCCCAGGCATCTGAGTGATACGGATTGAGTTAAAGAATGAGACTCTGGTTATGGTTGAAGCAGAAAAAGTAGCACCCCAGGCCGAATCCGGCAGGCTCTACTGCACCGTTCATCCCACCGTTGAGACCGCGCTGCGCTGCAACCGGTGTGGTCGCCCCATGTGCAACCGCTGCGCCGTGCGGACACCTGTAGGCTATCGCTGCCGTGAGTGCGTGCGCGGCCAGCAGCAGGTCTTCTACAACGCCCACACGCTCGACCCCGTAATCCAGGCGGCCATTGGGTTTGTCCTGGGCGGCATTGCTGCCGCCATCATCGGGTTGGTCAGCCTGGGCTTCCTGGGGTGGCTGATTGCCTTCTGGGCCGGTTCGGCGGCTGGCGCCCTGATCGCTGATGTGGCCTACCGAGCCGTTGGCAAGCGTCGTGGCCGCTACTCGTGGCTGGTCGTGGCCGGTTCGATTGTGGTCAGCGGGCTGGTCGCTGTTCTGTTCACCGGCCTGTCGCTAACAAGCCTGATCTTCGTCCTCATGGCGGCCAGCGGTGCGGTTGGCCGGTTGAGGTTGGGTCGCTAGGGTGCTTGGCCGGAATAACCCGAAAACGCTTCCAGCGAGAGAGCAGGAAAACGCCGAGTCTATGCTGAGCGAAATCACGATTAAGGACTTTGCAATCATCGATCAATTGACCCTCCAGTTCTCGCCCGGGTTCAACGTCCTAACGGGCGAGACAGGTGCGGGCAAGTCGATCATCCTTGACGCCGTCTCCCTCCTGCTGGGCGGGCGGGCCAGCGCCGAGGACATCCGCACCGGTGCGTCGATGGCCATCGTGGAGGGCATTTTTGTTCTCAAGGAAGAGACCATACGCGACGCCGTGAGCGCTATCCTAGCCCGCGAAGGGCTAGAAGGCGAGGCCCCCGACATCCTGGTGCTCTCGCGGGAACTGCGGCGAGAGGGCCGCAACATCTGCCGCATCAACGGGCGGACGGTCACCCTCGGCCTGCTCCAGGAGATTGGCGATGGCCTGGTCGATATTCACGGCCAGAGTGAGCACCTCTCGCTGCTCAAGCCAGCTTTCCATCTCGACCTGCTCGACCATTATGGAGGACTGCTGGAGCAGCGGCGCGCCTTCAGCGACACCGTCCGAGAGGTTGAAAGGGTGCGAGCCGAACTAAACGACCTGATCACAAACGCCGAAGCACACAGACAGAGGGCTGAGATGCTGGCCTACCAGGTCGCCGAAATTGAGGCTGCCAACCTGAAGCCCAGCGAAGAGGATGACCTACGCGCCGAAGCCCGGCGGTTGGCCAACGCCGAACAGCTAGCCGAGCTGGTACGGGAAGCTTACCAGGCTATCTACGGCGCTCAGGAAGGCTTCTCCGCCAGCGACCTCCTGACCCAGGCGGCGGGGGCGCTGGCCCGGCTAGTCAAGATTGACCCCTCCGCTGCTGAAATGGCCGATCTGGCCGAGGCGATCTCCATCCAGGTTGAGGAGTTGGGCCGCCTGCTGTCTGATTACGAGGACGGCATCGAGTTTGACCCGGCTCGCCTCCAGGAAGCCGAGCTTCGCCTCGACCTGATCCGCAGCCTCAAGCGCAAGTACGGCGGTGAGACGGTAGAAGAGGTGCTCCAGTCGGCGGAGAAGGCCCGCCAGGAGCTGGAAACCGTCGAGCACAGCGAAGAGCGGATCGAGGCGCTCCGGGCGGAGGAAGCCCGCCTGCTGGCCGAGATCGGGCGCCAGGGGGCGGCACTCTCCGAAGCCCGTCTGGCGGTCTCGAGGGAGCTGTCGGGGGCTGTTGAGGCTGAACTAGCCGACCTGCGGATGGGGGAAGCTCAGTTTGGCGTGGACATCCGGCAGGTCGATGACCCCAACGGTGCTCCCGTGGGCGATTCCCGCCTGGCTTTTGACCGCACCGGCCTCGACCGCGTGCAGTTCATGATCTCGCCCAATCTTGGGGAGCCGCTCAAGCCGATTGCCCAGATCGCATCCGGCGGTGAGACCTCGCGCCTTATGCTTGCCCTCAAGACGGTTCTTTCGCGGGCTGACCGGACCCCTACGCTCATTTTCGACGAGATCGACGCCGGGATTGGCGGACGCATGGGCGCGGTAGTCGGGCACAAGCTGTGGTCGCTGGCTCACAACCATCAGGTGCTGGTTGTCACCCATCTGCCCCAGCTCGCCGGGTTTGCCGATGCTCACTTCCGCGTCGAGAAGCGCGTCCAGAAGGACCGTACTGTGGCGCGGGTCGATAAGTTGGCCTGGGATAAGCGCATTGAGGAGCTGACAGCTATGCTCGGCCCGGAGGCCGAGTCGTCCCGGCAGAGTGCGCAGGAAATCCTGGCCTACGTTGACCAGATCAAAAAACAGGCGGCCCCGTCAGCAAACTGAGGACCGCATCCACTGAGGATATGGGAGGGGAACGGCCAGGCAGGCCCCGCGCGCCAGTCCCTTCGTCGAGCTTTCAGCATAACCGGTTGATGCTCACTCCCATTCTTCTTCGTCCAGTTCCTCGTCCACATCCTCGCCCCAATCGTCTAGGTAGTCAAGGGTAAGCGGGCGAAGGCTGACGACTTCCAGGGCTGTGTGGCACTCCGGGCACGTGACCGGGTCCCACATCTCCACGCTCTCCTTGAGCCAGATGGCAGCGAGGCATTCGGGGCAGCGCGTCTTGAGACGACGGCTGCTGAGGTTTTGGCTCACGGCAGGCTTCTCCTGAATCCCGCTGGGATGTCGCGCTATCTTTACGACATGCATATAGCACACATCGCGGCAACGGTCAATACTCCGCGTACAATGGGCAGGGCTTTATTGTTCTTGGCTACCCTCGCCGTGCGCGGTGTATACGGCCTCACCCCAGACCTCGCTTACACCTTTTCGCAGGATTTGCTGCTGACTGCGTGAAGCGCGTGGGTGAGCCAAGTTGAGCGCTGTCAGCGCCCAGATGCTCGTGGGGGTGAGCATTACGCTGAATCGGGATTTACGAAGCGCTCAGTTGCGGAACACTACCAGCTTGGTGCATGGCTCAGGGTAGTTTCCCGTCCGGTCAACCACGACCAGCCGCACCCAGTATTCCCCGTTCGGGAAGGCGCTGGTGTCAAGCTGCCCCAGCAGCCCGTTAACCACCGGTTCGTGGCCGGTCACGAACGTGATGAACGCGCCTGGCTGGGACGCTCCCTCCTGTCGCAGTTCGAGCTTGTAGAAGTCAAAAGCCGGGTTCGTGGCCGTCCCGTAGAATGACGCTACCCCGCTGAGCACATCGCCCACGTAGGGGCGGCTGAGGTAGGCGTCGGGCGTTGAGCAGACCCCCGCCCCTCCCGTCGAGGTGGGCGTGGCGCCTGGCGTGCTGGGGAAGCCGGTCGGCCTCGGTGCGGCGGTGGGCGGCGGGGGATCGGCCGGCGGCACGTAGATCACCTGCCCGGCTTCCAACTGTGTCGAGACCAGGCAGTTCCCATGCTGGAGGGCGTTCACCGTCAGCCCGTAGCGCAGCCCAATCTGGAACAGCGTCTCACCCGCCCTGACAACGTACGGCACCCACCCTGCTCGAACCTCGCACGGTGGAGTTGTAGGCGTACTGGTGGGCAGCTGGGTTGGCGTGTGGGTGGGCAGCGGGGTCTCGGTGGGCGCTTCGGCAGCCGTCGGCGGGGGCAGTGGGGTTGGGGGGGGAATCGCTGCCGTTCCGGTTAACGTCGCTGGAGGGAGGGTCGCCAGCCGGTAGGGCGTGGCAGTCGGCGTCCGCGCGGCCCCCATGCCGACCGCCTCTGGATTCTCACCGAGAGCCAGCAACACCCCACCTACCAGGGTGACCGCGATAACGAACAGAACAGCCAGGCCAGCAAGAGCCTGCTGCGCCAGGCCCGGCTTCACGGCTTACCTCCCTGCTGCACCGGCTCCAGGGGGATCAGCACATGGAACGCCGTGCCTACGTTTTTCTCGCTTTCCAGCCAGATGCGCCCGCCCTGTGCCTCGACCAGCGCCTTAGCCAGCGCCAGCCCCACGCCCGTATCGCCCAGCCCTTCGATCAGCGGGTTGTCAGCGCGGTACTTTCGCATGAAGACCCGTTCCTGATCCTCAAGGCTGATGCCCATTCCCGTGTCCTCCACCGTGATCTTCAGGCACTCGGTTGTGACCTGGTCGCCGTTGGCCGAGGACACCGATCCCTCGGTGACCCCCATCGCTAGGCGCACCTCGCCCTCGGCGGGTGAGGCCAGCACCGCATTCAGCAGCAGGTGCCGGACGATCTCAGCCAGCGCCTCGCGGTCGGCCACGATAGGTGGCAGTTCATCAGGGGTAGCCAGCCGCAGCGTCAGCCCCTTCTCGCTGAGCTGGTTGGTCATGTTCATGATCACTTCTTCAACTGCGAAAAACACATCCACTTTTTCAGGTTCAAGCTGGAGCTGCCCCATGTCCAGGGAGGTGATGCGGATCAGGTCGTCCAGCAGAACCCCCATTCGTTCGGTGTTGGCCTTAACCCTCTGCAGGAACTTTCGCTGAAGCGAGCCAAGGATGCCAACCGACTCCCGCAACAGAAGCTCCGTGTAGCCCATGATTGAACTCATGGGCGTGCGCAGTTCCTGAGCGATGGAGGCAATCACCTCATCATGGTGATCGACCCGGCGGGCGTCCGAGATGGCCGCGTCGACCGCCTCGTTGGTGGCACTGAGTTGCTGCTCAAGTTCGGCCATCGACTGCTGGGTACGGGCAAGCTGCTCCTCGAGCGCATCGATGGCCGCCGCCTTCTCGGCCAGTTCCGCCTCTAGCGCCTCGATGCGAGCCTGATCCACCGCCGCCCGGCCAGCCTCGTCCCCCTCGAGCGCCCCTTCCAGCGATGCGATCCGCTCCTGAGCCTGATCGCGTGCCCGTGCCAGGCCCTCCTGAAGCTCCGCCACCTCCTCGGTCTTGTGATCAAGCTGCTCCTCCAGCTTGCGCAGCGCGGCGTTCACATCCTCCATGTGCAGCTTAAGCTCCACGATGGCCCGCACCTTCTCGGCAAGTTGCCCTTCGAGTGCCTCGATCAGCGCGGAGCGCTCGACCAGTTGCGCCTCAAGCTGAGCCATCGCTTCGCGATCGATGCGCTCCATCTCCTGCTGGGCGCGAAGCGTGTCCTCGTCCAGCCCGGCTGCGGCGCGCGCCCCGGCCAGCTCGGCCTCAAGCTGCGCTATCGCGGTGGCCTGGGCAGCCACGCGGGCCTGGAGCACCTCAAGCTGCCGGGAGCTGCCCAGGCCGCTGCTTACCTGCTCACGGAGCGCGTCGGCGACGGCCTGCGCCTCGCTCAGGCGGGTTTGCAGCATCACCGCTTCCCGCGCCTTGGCAGCCAGCTGTTCCTGGAGGAAGCTGACCTCCTGCTGTGTGATGGCTGCCTGGGCCAGCCTTGCCCGCAGCGCCGCGATCTCGCCTTGGACGGCGCGCCGCTCGCTTTCTGACAGATGGGGGTAGAACGCGCTGTCAAGCGGGAGCGCTGTAAAGGCTTCGCCCGGCGCCGGCTGGCGCAGCCGGCTGACCTCGGCCTCAAGGGCCTGCACCCGCTCTGAGGCCTCCCGGAGTCTCTCAACCTCGGCGCGTAGGGCCGCTGCTTCTCCGGCCTGCTGGCGCAGCCGCTCGATCTCCTCCAGCAGCTTCTCGATCTGTTCTTGCGCCGCCTGCTGCTGCTGAGGGGCCTCCTCGACCTGGCGGAGCAGGTCCCGGATGTAGAGCTTCATCTCCTCGATCTGCCGCTGGGCGGCATTCAGCTCTGATGTCTTCGCCGTCAGCTCGTCGGACAGCGCGACCAGACGGGTCGCGTCCTGGGCGCTGGTCGCTTCCGTCAGCTCCTGCGCATCCTTGTACGCCTCGGCGTTTAACAGGGCTGCCGTCACCAGCGGCCCTAGCCGGTCGAGCAGGTTGCGCTCGTCGTTGCTGAACAACCGCCCTGAGTAGGGCGAGCCAACGAGCAGCACACCTACCCGCTCCTCACCGTTGACCAGCGGCTGGATATAGGCCGGTCCCTCGTGAGTGATCTGCAGCCTGCCGTAGATATCGCGCAGCTCCCCTAGATTGCGTTGAGGGGTCAGCCGCATCTGGCGCAGCCGCCCCAGCGCGTTCACAATGGTGGGATGGTCGGCCAGGTCCAGCGTACCCTGGGGCAGGTGGGTCTGGGCAATGTTGTCATATCCGCCCAGGATCGCCGCCTGCTGAACGGCCTCATCAACAACAGCCAGCACGCAGATATCCGCCCGAAGCGCCGTGGCGACGGCGCGCGGCGCCTCCCGCACGATCTCGGATGGCTCAAGCGTGCTCAACAGGCCGCCCACAGCCTCAACAACTTCGAGCAACACCGGGAAGGGTCGGGGAGCAGAGGCTTCTTCAGGCTCGGCGGCAGGCGCAGGCCGCCTCCGCTGTACGGTTTCCTCAGCCTCCAGCGGCGCAGCGGAACCAGAATCCGCTGTGCCTTCTAAGCGGGCTTCCGGTTCGCCCTCAATGGCCGCTGGGACCTGCCCAGTCTCTGTCAGACGGCTCGGCTCAAATGTGTCCCAGTGCAGGAGTTGTTCGACGACGTGCCGGTAAGCCACAGCGGCCAGCATCGGCATGACCAGAATCTGGCTGAGCCGCACCGCGGCGGCAACATCTCCCAGCGCCGGGCGCACCATGTGCGCCGCTGGTGCCGCGGCCAGCAGGACCAGCATGATACCCTTGAGGAAAGGGTCGTACACGTAGCGGATGCGGGCCAGCAGCCACACCAGCCCGACGACCGCAATGGTAATCTGAGCGATGCTCCAGGCGGCGTCGAGCCACAGGCCGTTAAACAGCAGGCCGCTGGCCACGCTGGCCGTCCAATAATAATAGGTTCCCCCAAACGCAATAAAGGAGATAACCAGCAGCGCCACCGCCATCACGTCCGGCGAGAAGTTGCGCCGGAGCATCTCCGGGTCGTCCATGGTGACGAACGCCCAGGCTATCGCCAGCACTGAGGCCGTATCGACCAGGCGCTCGACAGGGGGCAGCAGCATGTTGTACGGCAGGTACCCCTGCCAGGCCGCCAGTGAGGCAATCAGCATCGCCACGCGCCCGCAGAAGATCACGAAGGTGGCGACGGCCAGGCGGAGGGTGGTGGCCTCGCGCTCGCGCATCCACTGCCCGATACTGATCGCCAGTGCCGCTTCAACGGCGAAGAGGATGACGAAGTGGTACACGAGGCTGCCCGGCGGTTGACCAACGAGGTCTAATATCTGGTCAAACAAAATGCCTACTCCCCCCGTGGAGACGCTACTGCGATTATATCATCATATGGGTATGCACGCTGGCAACAAATCAGGGGGAGCCGCGAGGAAACAAAACCGCAGCCGGTCACGGGATACTACCGCCTGCGGCCTGAACAGCCATCTGGCCGGCGAAGGCCTCAGGAAGCCGCCCTGCCGGTCTCCTTGGGGGCGGCGAGAGGCTCGCCTTCGGCGGGACGCTCGCCTTCGGCGGGACGCTCCGGTTCTGCCTCCCAGATGTCACTTGCCAGGTCAATGAACAGCACGCCGTCCAAGTGATCGATCTCATGCTGGAAGACGCGCGCCAGCCAATCGCGTGGTTTGATGCGGATTTCGTTTCCGTAGCGATCCTGCCCGCGCACGGTGACGGTTACATGCCGCTCGACAGTCCCGTAATAGCCGGGGATGGACAGGCAGGCCTCAACCCCCTCCACTGTCTCGCGCCCTCTCTTGATGATCTCAGGGTTAACGACCTCGTAGAGCACGCCCGCCTGATCGCCGTATTCTTCCTTATCGTCCGGCAACCGGACAATGATCACGCGCTCGCTGACGCCGACCTGCGGTGCGGCGAGGCCCACTCCCTCCGCCTGGATCATCGTCTCTAGCATGTCGTCAAGCAGCGTGTGGAGCTTGCTGTCAAACTCGCGAACGCGGCGCGCCTTTCTGCGCAGGACCTCGTCGCCGATAAACACGATGTTACGAACGGCCATTGTTTGCGTTCTCACCCTCTTTGCAATCCCATCTGAAACTGGATTATACCACGCTGGCGGGGTGTTCTCCTGACCTCGCCGCTCACGCCGGAACGCTGCTGGCCTACGTCGAGGCCATCCGCGCCGCACCCGGCTTCTCCGCTGAGGTCTACAACCGTCTGGTGCGCGAGCTGGCACGGGCAGGCCACCCCATCCTGCCCAAAGCTCCGCTCCGCCGGGCCTGTGCAAAAGGGGCAGGCAACAAGGACGCCTGCCCCATATCCCACAAACTCGCCGGTGAACATCATCAGGTTCAGGTGGGCGCTTAGTCACCCGGCGTCACGAGCGCTTCACGTTCCTCCTCGTGCTCCTCCAGCCAGCGAATGGCAGCCATGGCTGCCGCTGTGGCCTGCCCGACTGACGTGGCGATCTGGCGCCAGACAGGGTCCTGAATCTCACCAGCGGCAAAGACACCGGGGATGTTGGTCTGCATCATCCGGTTGGTGACGAGGTACCCCATGTCGTCCATCTCAAGCTGACCCTCAAAGAGCGATGTGTTCGGATAGTGGCCAATGAATATGAACACACCATCTGTGGTCAGGGTATCGGTCTCGCCAGTCACGAGGTTGTGTACTTTCACGCCAGTGACCACCTGATCGCCGATGATCTCGTCAACGACCGTGTTCCAGATGAACGAGATCTTCTCGTTTTTCATGGCCCGCTTTTGCAGAATGGCACTGGCACGCAGCTCGTCGCGGCGGTGGATAATGCGCACCCGTTTGGCGAACCTGGTCAGGAGGATGCCCTCCTCCAGCGCGCTGTCCCCACCCCCCACGACGACCACGTCTTTGTCACGGAAGAAGAACCCGTCGCAGGTGGCGCAGTAGCTCACCCCTCGCCCGGTGTACTCTGCCTCGCCCGGAACGCCCAGCTTCTTGGGTGAGGCTCCCATCGCGATGATGACTGACCAGGCCTGATAGGTCTTGCTCTGTGTCTTCACCGTGTAGGGCGGCCCGCCCCTGAAGTCCACCTCCGTGACTAGGTCATGCTCGATGCGTGCGCCGAAGCGTTCAGCCTGCGCCCGGAAGCGCTCAACAAGCTCCGGGCCGGTCAGGCCCTCCGGAAAGCCAGGGTAATTCTCAACTTCGCTGGTCAGCGAGATCTGCCCGCCGATCAGGTCACCTGCGATGACCAGCGGACTCAGGTTGGCCCGCGCCGTGTACAGCGCAGCCGTTAGCCCGGCTGGGCCGGAACCCAGGATGATAACTTGCTCTTGCTCCATCAGACCCCCGTTATCTGAGTAAGTGTGCATGCTAGTAGTTAGATGTCTTCCCCCCGATTCCGATTCAGGGAGAGGGTGATCGCATTTCGGCCTCAAGGATGGCAATAAGCGCCTCAAATTCCTCCCGGCAGCAGCCGCACTGATCAAGGTGCCGCTTGACTTGCGGCAGAACGGCTGCCGGGTCCTCGCCAGTGCGCACCATATCGACGTACCGGTCAATGTGCCGGAAACATTCGTCGCAGCCGATATCCTCGTCCTGGGTTGAAAAGATCAACTCCATGATGTCATGAAAACGTTTGATCCGTGCAGGCCTGCCGCTCAATGTGCACCTCCGGCCCGACAAGGGCCTCCAGCGTCTCGACGCGCCGTTAGGGCCGTCTCTTACCCTAGCTGAACAATTCAAGGATATAGTCCAGCGAGAGGCCCTGCTCTTCCAGATAGCGCTTCAACTTCACCCGCGCGTCATGGACTAATTTGTACAGCGCATTCCGATTCGTGTCCATCCGCCGCGCGATCTCTTCGACGCTGACTCCATCTAGCATGTAAGAAGTGATGGCCACACGCTGCCGCTCGGTAAGGACGTGCTCTAATGCATAGTTGATCGCTTCCAGCACTTCCTGCCGCTCGGCGTGATTCTCAGGGTGGGGTGTGCCCTCAGGGGTAAGGGCCAAGTCAGTGATGCTTGGCATTGACTCCCCGCCGAGGGTTAGGTGATCGAGCGAATAGTTCCTCCAGCGAGCACGGCGCAGCTCGCTGATCGCAACGCGCGTCGCGATCTTGGAAGCCCAAGTGGTGAACTGGCTCTCGCCCCGGAAGGTGTCAAGGTTGTCAAGGACCTTGAGCAGGGCTTCCTGGACGAAATCCTGCGCCATCTGTCTGATTTCTTCCGAAGGCCGGTCGCTCAGGTCGCTGCGGTCATTCCTCAGGTAGAAGAAAACGCCGCGCTCCAGACGCCCTCGTAACGCCTCTAACGCCTCGGCCCGTCGCGGGCCTTCTGCGCGCAGATCGTCTAGCCACTGCTCGTTGGTTCGTTCTGCCATGCAGGTCCCTTTGTCTCACAGAAGTGTTTCAGGAACGCTTCTGGTGAAACCACAGGCGAGACGCACTTGACCGGCGCGTCGGGCTGTGTCCTGATTGTACAGTGAGGCCACCCTCGAGGATAGCCCCGCGCTGTCTGGCGCCCGGAGCGGGGTCGGTCAGGGCGGCCTATTTGGCGTAGTCAACCGCCCGCGTCTCGCGTATAACCGTCACTTTGATCTGGCCGGGGTACTGCATGGTCTCTTCAATCTGCTTGGCAATATCCTTGCTCAAACGAATCGCCGCGAGATCGTCGATATCGTCCGGCTTGACGATGATGCGCACCTCGCGGCCAGCCTGAAGGGCGTAGCTCTGGCTGACGCCGTCAAAGGAGTTCGCGATTTCCTCCAGCGTGCGCACACGCTTGAGGTAGCTCTCCAAGCTCTCGCGCCGTGCGCCGGGCCGTGCGCCGCTGATTGCATCGGCAGCCTCGACAATGATGGCTTCTACATACTGCTGTTCAACCTCATGGTGATGCGACTCGATACAGTTGATGACAGCCTCCGGGATGCCGTACCGGCGGCAGAAGTCGGCCCCGATCTGGGCGTGTGTGCCTTCGATCTCATGATCCATCGCCTTGCCGATGTCATGCAGCAGGCCGCCCATCTTGGCCACTTCGACGTTAGCGCCAAGCTCGGCGGCCAGCACGCCTGCGAGGCGGGCCGTCTCGACGGCGTGAGCAAGCTGTTCCTGCCCGTAGCTGGTGCGGAACTTGAGCCGCCCCAGCATCCTGATCACCTCGCGGTGCAGGCCACTGACGCCCGCGTCGTAGGCCGCCCGCTCACCCTCCTCCTTGATAGCTTCCTCGACTTCGCGCTGGGCATCTTCGACCAGTTTCTCGATCCGGGCCGGGTGGATGCGCCCGTCCAGCACCAAGCGGGACATGGCCCGTTTGGCTACCTCGCGCCGGATCGGGTCGAAGCTGCTGATGGTAACCGCCTCAGGCGTGTCGTCCACGATAACATCGACGCCGCTTGCCTGCTCGAAGGCGCGGATGTTGCGCCCGTTGCGCCCGATGATGCGCCCCTTCATCTCATCGTTGGGCAGAGGCACGACCGAGACGGTCACATCCGAAACGTAGTCAGACGCGACCCGCTGGATAGCCATGGCGATCAGCTCGCGGGCGCGGTTGTCCGCCTCGGCGCTGAGTTCATCCTCAATTTCGCGGATCTTCCGCGCCATGTCATTGCGGGTCTCCTCTTCGACCATCGCCAGAAGGCGCTCACGGGCCTCCTCACGCGTCATCTCGGCGACCGCTTCCAGCGCAGCCCGCTGCTCATCTTTCATTTTCTCCAGCATGTTACGCTGGCGGTCAAGCAGGCTTTGGCGCTTGTTGAGCCGTTGCTCGCGTTCCTCTATCTTCTCCAGGCGTTCATCCAGTTGTTCGCGCCGCTTCTGGAGCCGGTCTTCCTCGCGGCTCAAGTCCGCGCGACGGCGGCTGATCTCCTGCTCAGCATCGGCACGCAGCGAAGCAGCCTCACTGCGCGCATCGCGGATGATGTCCTCTGCCTCGTGGCGGGCCATCACAAGCAGGTTTTGGGCCTCCTGCTCGGCGGCGATGCGTTTGCCGCGCTCGACGCGCGTCTGCCACAGGTAACTGAGAAGAGCACCGATGGCGATCCCGATGATCAGGTCAGCGATCAGGATTATCCAGTTCCCAGGATTCATCGATCAAGCCTCCCCATCCGTGTCCGTGTCGTTGGTTGCGGTTGTGCGGGCTTGGGTGGTCCTATCCGACCAGAGTCGATTCAAGACATCACGCACAATGGCACGCGAGAAACCCCGCCGGAGGAGGTAACTGCCCAGCCGGTGGCGGAAATCCTCTTCCTCAGCGTGGGCATAGCGGCGAACTTTGCTCTCCGCCGCCCTGAGAGCGGCCTGCTCCTCATCCAGGTCGGCCAAGGCGGCGCCGATCACTTCGTCAGGCACGCCTTTTTGCCTCAGCTCGTAGCGCAGAGCACGCGCGCTACGCGGGGCAAACCGCTCGCGGCTCTCTATCCAGAAACGGGCAAAGGCTGCATCGTCCAGCAGGCCAGCCCGTTCGAGGCGCTCGATAGCGGCTTCAATCGCCGCCTCGCTGAACTGTCTCTTGCTTCGGCGTAGGCTCTCGCGCACTTCGTTGCTGCTGCGCATCCGATACGAGAGGAAGTTCAGGGCATGCTCGTGCGCGGTCTCAATTTCGTCCAACGCCTTGAGGTGGGCGATCTCCTCTTCGCTGAGAAACTGGCCCTTATGGAGCTTCATGGCTTCGGCCATGGCCAGCCCAAAGGCAAATTCCCCGTTGAGGTAAACGTTCACCCGCTCCTTATTGCGCTTCTGAGCGACCAGCGCCGTAATCGTGCCCCCCATGGCTCTCGCTCTCTGCAAATAAACAGCAGCCGTGGCGAAATCCACGGCTGCTTACGCCTGCAAAGCCCAGCCATCATTGGCCTGATAGCTGTGTGCAAACGGCCCCGAGATGCCAAACCAGGGCCGCGACCGTTCCAGTTGAATGCGTTACGGCCCGCGCAACAGCGGTTTGCAGGACCGTCTCATCATCCGGTTCGCGATCTCACCCCTGCCCGCTACCGAGCAGCAGAGGAGTAATTGCCAAGCTTAGCAGAACCCAGCACGGCGCGTGGATAGCGCCCGTCAGCCATATTCAATATGAAAACTGCGATAGACGCTCGCCCGCGCTACAAACGCTGCCAGGCCGGGCTGGAATCCCGCTATCTGGCCCCGTCCACGGCGGGAGGTGCAACCAGCGGGGGGAGGTGGTAGGCCTCCCGGATCGCCTGCTCAAGCCCCTGGAGATACTCCGGATGCTCGCGCAGAAACTGCTTTGCATTCTCGCGCCCCTGGCCGAGCAACTCGTCGTTGTAGCGATAAAAGGCACCGCGTTTTTCGATGAGGCCAAGCTCGGTGGCGAGGTCAAGTACGTCCCCCTCGTAGCTGATGCCCTCGCCGTACATGATGTCGAACTCCGCCTCACGGAAGGGAGCTGCCACCTTGTTCTTGGTAACTCGCACCCGGGTGCGGTTGCCGATGATCTCACCGCCTGATTTGAGCGCCTCGATGCGCCGGATGTCCATCCGGACGCTGGCGTAGAACTTCAGCGCCCGCCCACCCGTCGTTGTCTCCGGATTGCCAAACATCACGCCGATCTTCTCACGGAGCTGGTTGGTGAAAATCATGGCGGTGTTGCTCTGCTTGATAGCGCCCGAGAGCTTTCGTAGGGCCTGGCTCATCAGGCGAGCCTGAAGGCCGACGTGACTGTCGCCCATCTCGCCCTCGATCTCGGCACGTGGGACAAGCGCAGCAACCGAGTCCAGCACAATGACATCCACTGCGCCGGAACGCACAAGCGCCTCGGCAATCTCAAGCGCCTGTTCACCCGTATCGGGCTGGCTAATGTACAGGTCGTTGATGTTGACACCGATCTGCCCCGCGTAGACCGGGTCGAGAGCGTGTTCCATGTCGATAAAGGCGCAGATGCCTCCCCAGCGCTGTGCCTGGGCGATCACGTGCAGGCAGAGGGTCGTCTTCCCCGACGACTCCGGGCCGTAGACCTCGGTGACGCGCCCCCGGGGGATGCCCCCCACACCCAACGCGATGTCGAGCGATAGTGAGCCGGTTGGGATGACATCCACCTGAAGGTTGGTGGCCTCTCCAAGGCGCATGATCGCACCATCGCCGAAGCGTTTGGTAAGCTCTTTCAGGGTTTTATCAAGAGAGGCCAAGCGGCCATCATCGGGCATCTACGGACGACTCCTCTGCTCAACCCGCGATCGGTACGAGCGTTCTATTATGTTGGCTAGTGTACAGCAATCAGCACAGATGTGCAACAAAACCACTGTTCATAGCAGCATGGCTTTTTATGGGATTTACCCTGATGGCGGGGATTGGATGGAGCGCCCTGGCCCCACAGGCGCTGGTGTCTGTCGAAGATGTTTTCAAGTTCGTCAAGCAGAGCCTGGGGCCTGACCGATTATCTCGACCAGCATGGGGAACCGCCCTCTCAAGTCGCCGCCTTCTCCCTGATGATTTCTGGCAATTTCCGTTACGGACAACTCTCAGACGGGTACATTTCAATCTGGTCAAGCTGGGGGGACTTGAGGCTCTGCGTGATAATGGCCCTGACCCCCAAAACTGAAAGGCTCATGTTCAGAACAGGTGATCAGGTGCAAAATAGTGCCCATGGCCTTTCAATCGTAGACCTGATGGATCGTGAGGCGATCCTGGTCTGGAGAGAGGCCCACTTTCCCAAGTAATTGCCGAGGTTGCTTACACAGCCTGCGGCTGGTATAATCGCGCTCGTAGTGCCACCCTAGCTCAATCGGCAGAGCAGGCGCTTCGTAAGCGTCAGGTTATCGGTTCAAGTCCGATGGGTGGCTTCTCGCCTCGGGTGCTCCGGGGCGTTTTTTGTAGGGCGCTGACCTGTACAAGGAGAGAGGATGTCAGAATCCGGTGTGAAGGTGCGTCCGATCACCATTGGTATCGCTGGCGGAAGTGGGGCGGGCAAATCCACTGTCGCCCGTGTCATTCTTGAGCGCATCGGGGCGCAGAATATTGCCTATATCCCACATGACTCGTACTATCGCGACCTCAAAGACCTGCCCCGCGAACAGCGCGCGCTGATCAACTTTGACCACCCTGACTCGCTTGACAGCGATCTCTTCATCGAGCACATCCGGGCGCTTCAGGCCTGCCAGCCCATCCAGATGCCGGTTTACGATTTCTCAACGCACAGCCGCACCAGCGACGTGCGCATCGTCCAGCCGCAGCGAATAATTCTGGTCGAAGGCATTCTGATCTTCGTCGAGGCCCGCCTGCGAGACCTGTTCGACGTGCGAATTTTTGTCGAGACGGATGACGACGTGCGGTTCATCCGCCGCCTGCAGCGCGACATTACAGAACGCGGGCGCACCATCGACTCGGTGATCAACCAGTGGTTGCAGACTGTCCGCCCCATGCATTTGGAATTCGTTGAACCCAGCAAGCGTTATGCCCATGTCATCATCCCTGAAGGGGGCCTGAACGAAGTAGCAATGGAGATGATAATTGCCCGCATCCAGGCGCTGCGAGGCCAGCAGTGACGCCGCCCGCCGACCCCCCTGACGGGCCTTCTGCAGCAGTCGAACCCCGGGAACGGCAGAGCTTCACCTGGAGGCACGCGCTGGCGATCTCATTCGCCGCTGCCATCACGGCGCTGATCGTTATCTTCCAGGAGCAACTGCGCCAGCTTGAAAAGCTGTCCTATGCGGGCGGTTTTTTGGCCATGCTGATCGGGAATGCCACGATCATCCTCCCCGTCCCCGGCCTGATCCTGATCTTTGCGCTTGGAAGGGCACTGAACCCGCTGCTGGTCGGGCTGATCGCCGGGCCGGGCGCCGCGCTCGGTGAGATGTCGGGATACCTGGCGGGCTATGGAGGCAGCGCCATCATCGATGACTTCAACCTGTACCACCGCATCCGGCGCTGGATGGAGCGCTATGGACCGATCGTGATCAGCCTTCTGGCCGCAATCCCCAACCCCGCGTTTGACATGGCTGGGATCGTGGCCGGGTCGATGCGGATCGAGTGGTGGAAGTTCCTCATCGCTGCCTGGATTGGCAAGACCATCCAGGCGGTGCTGGTTGCCTACGCGGGCGCCCTCTCGCTGAGGTGGGTCGAGCAGTTCCTGGCTCACTGAGCGCCTTTTCCTTCTCCCGACCATGCCATCCGGGGCGCAGCACCCGGCCAGTATTGGTACTATTTGGACCTATACATGGTCCTATTGTTACACTATACTAGAAATGAGAGTGGTCGGGAAAGGGAGCAGTATGCTGTCCATTATGCTCGACCGTGAGAGCGAAGAGCCAATCTACCAGCAGCTCAAAGCGCAGCTTGTCCGCCAGATCGAGAGCGGCCTGCTGGCACCGGGTGATCGCCTGCCGCCGACCCGCGAGCTGGCTGAAGACCTGGGTGTGGCGCGGATCAGTGTCGTGACAGCCTACGAGGAGCTGAAGGCTGAGGGCTATCTGAGCGCGCGCGTGGGGCGCGGCACCTTTGTGGCGGAGCGGACCGGCGAACTGGCCGAGATCGGCAGTCCGGTGTTGGCCGGAACACCCCGCCGGCAGGGCGCTGCGCTGCGCGATCTGCTGCGGCTGTCGGGGCGGCCCGGCGTGATCAATTTCAGCCTGGGCACGCCTGCCGAGAGCTTTTTGCCCGTTGAGCTGATCCGTGAGTCGCTTGACCGCGTGCTGCTCCGCGACGGCGCGGCAGCAGTGGCTTACGAGGAGCCTGAGGGATACTGGCCGCTTCGCGAGGCAGTAGCGGCCATGCTGGCCGGGCGCGGTATCCGGGTAGGGGCCGATGAGGTGCTCATCACTGGCGGCTGCCAGCAGGCACTCGACCTGGCCGTGCAGGCCCTGCTCAACCCCGGTGATGTGCTGCTGACCACCAACCCAACCTACGCCGGGATGCTGGATATTGCCCAGGCCCGCGCCGTAACGCCAGTAGGCGTTCCCCTTGATGCGGAAGGGATGCAAACCGCTTCGCTTGAAGAGTTGATCATCGAACACCGTCCGCGTCTTCTTTACCTCGCTCCCACCTATCACAACCCGACCAGTACGGTGATGTCGCTGCACCGCCGCAGGCATCTACTTGAGCTAGCCACCCAGTATCGTCTGCCGGTGCTGGAGGACGGCGTTTACGAAGACCTGTCATATGCCGGGAATCCACCCCCGCCGCTCAAGGCGCTGGACGAGGCCGATCTGGTGCTGTACGCCAGCAGCTTCAGCAAGATTCTGCTCCCCGGCATGCGGATCGGCTATCTCGTCGTCGGGGGGCGGCTGTACCAGCGGCTGGCGCGTGTCAAGGCCGCGGCGGACATCTGCACGCCCTCGCTCAACCAGCGCGCGATCCATCTGGCGCTGGAGAGCGGCCAGATTGCGGAGCATCTGGCCCATATCTGCGCCCTGTGCCGTGTGCGCCGAAGGGCCATGGCGGATGCGCTCGCCGCACACTTCCCTGAAGCTCACTGGTCGGAGCCAGCGGGCGGGCTTTACCTCTGGCTTGAACTGCCCCCCGATGGGCCGACCGCGACTGAGCTGTATCTGCACGCCGTGCAGATGGGGGTGGCGTTTGCGATGGGACCGCTGTTCTATACGGATGGGCGCGGCAGCCATAACCTGCGCCTGAACATGGTCGCGCATGAGCCTGAGGTGATCGAGGAGGGCATCCGGCGGCTGGGTACGGCCTGGGCAGAACTGGCCGCCGATTACGAACCGGCTGGCAAGCCGCGCTCGGTGACATTCTTATAGGGCAGTCTTCGTGAGGGGGCACAGACAGTTGCCAGAGAGTGAGAGACAGGAGAAACCAATGAGATTCGACCTCAACAACCCGCGCACGCTCGCCACCACTGGTATCATGACGGCGCTGGTATTAGGGCTGACGCTGGTGCACATCGCCGTGACGCCCGCCCTCGGCTACGTTCATCTGGGGGACATCGTTATCTATTTCACTGCCTTTGCATTTGGCCCGTGGGCCGGGCTGATCGCCGGGGGATTGGGGACTGGGCTGGCCGACGTAGTGAGCGGCTACGCGATCTTCGCGCCGCTGTCGCTGGTCGTGCACGGGCTTCAGGGCTTCGTCGCCGGTCTGATCGTGCAGCACCGCCTGTCGATCAGCCGTCTGATGCTGGGCGTTCTGGCGGGTGGGCTGATCGTGATCGGCGGCTACTTCCTAGGCGAGGCGCTGATACCGGTCTTCGGCGGCCCGGCTGTTGCCCTGAGCGAGGTGCCATTTAACGCTATCCAGAGTGTGTTCGGCGCGCTGGGTGCGGTCGTGTACGCCGCCGTAGCGCGTGCCTACCCGCGCCTGCGCCAGGCCGAGCAGCCGCCTTCGCGGTGAGCTGGGGCAAAGGGGGGCGCTCCGTGATTCGCGTCGAGGGGCTGCGCTACCTTTATCCCCCTGTCCTTCCCGGCAGGGCGTGGGAGGTGGCACTGGATGACGTATCCTTTGAGGTGCCGCCGGGAGGCTGCCTGGGCGTTACCGGGCCAAACAACTGCGGCAAGACGACGCTCTGCTTGGCTGTCTCCGGCCTTGCCCCCCGCCTGACGGGAGGCAGTCTGAGCGGGCGAGTGGAGGTGGCGGGTTGGGACGTGCAGTCAGAGCCGCCGGGCGCGCTGGCTGATGTCATCGGGTTGGTGCTACAGGACCCGGTTGCGCAGCTTTTCAACCCCAGCGTGGAGGACGAGGTCGCCTGGGGCCTTGAGAACCTGGGCCTGCCCGTTCCAAACATGCGTAAAAGGATCGACTGGGCACTCGGCGCGGTTGGCCTGGACGATGTTCCCCGTGACCAACCGCCCCAGACGCTGTCAGGCGGCCAGCAGAAGCGTCTGGCGCTGGCGGCTGCCCTGGCGCTGCTCCCAAAGGTGCTTGTGCTCGACGAGCCTTCAGCCGGTCTGGCCCCTGCCGCACGCACCGAGCTGATCGCCGTGCTGCAAGGCCTGCGCGCCCGTGAAGGCCTGACCATCCTGCTTGCCGAGAACGACCCTGAGGTGATCGCCGCCCTTGCGGATGATGTCATCCTGCTGGAGCAGGGCCGGATCGCCATGCAGGGGCCGCCTCACCACCTTTACCCGGCGCTCAGCATGACCCCCGCCGCACCGGGCACCGCAACGCCTCCTGCTAGCCAGTTCGCGGCGGCGGTGAACACGCGCCGCAATCTGAGCCTGACCTGCATCACGCTGGCCGAGGCAGTCGCGCAAACCCGGATGTTCAGCCTGAACGGGTGCTCACCGGCTTCACAGAGCGGGCGAGTGCGGCGTGTGGAAGCCAATGAGCCGCCAGCCATCCGGTTTGAGGGGGTGACATTCGCCTACCAGCCGGGCCACCCGGTTCTGAAGGGCATCGAACTCACCATCCCGGTTGGCGAGTACGTGGCGCTGACGGGCGATAACGGCGCAGGCAAGACCACACTGGCCAAGCATCTGATTGGGCTTTTGCGCCCGACGAGTGGTCGGGTCCATCTGTTTGGCGAGCCGGTGAACGGCCGTCCCATCGCGGAGTTGGCGCGGCAGGTGGGTTTCGCTTTCCAGAACCCTGAGCTTCAGATCTTCAGTCCCACCGTGTGGGATGAAATCGCTTTTGGGCCGCGCAATCTGGGCCTATCCGGCGCGGCTCTCGATGCAGTCGTCCAGGAAGCCCTCCAGTTCTTTGATCTACACCAACTGGCCGATTATCCTCCGGCGGCGCTCTCCTTCAGCACGCGACGACTGGTCGCGCTTGCTTCGGTGGCGGCTATGAAAACCCCCATTATTGTGCTCGACGAGCCGACCGTGGGCCTGGACGCCCAGGGCCAGGCGCGGGTTGAAACCTGGCTTGATGCCCGGCGCAGCGAGGGCGCAACGGTGATCGTGATCACGCACGATATGGAGCTTGCCGCTCGCTATGCCAGCCGGGTTCTAGTGATGCACGAAGGGCAGATTCTCGCCGATGGGACGCCCGATCAGGCCTTCTCACAGGTGGCCACACTGGAATTGGCAGGGCTTGAGCCGCCCTTTGCCGTTCGTTTCGCCCAGGCGCTTGGGCGGCCTGCGCTGGCCGCTGATCTCACGCCTCAGGGCGTGGCTCGCGCCTGGCTGGAGTGCCTGCCATGACGGCGGCTGTATCCGGTTTTTACGTGCCGGGGAGCGGGTGGCTCTACCGGCTGGATCCGCGCGTTAAGCTGTGGTTTGCACTGCTTGGCGTCCTGCTTGCCATCCTGGCGACGCGGCTGGCGGTTCTGCTTGGACTGCTGGTCGCAACGCAGGCGGTCCTCCTAGCCGGAGGACTGCATCCCCGCCAAGTTGGGCGCGTGTGGCGCAACCTCAGCCCGATCATCGTGGTCATCCTTGTGCTTCAGCCCCTGCTGACTCCCCTGAGCGGGCCGGTGCTGTGGCAGCTTGGGCCGCTGCGCATCACCGAGACAGGCTTGGCTGTTGGGGCACGCTACGCGCTGCGGGCATCATCCGCCGCCTTGGCCGTGCTGGTGCCTGTCATGACCACGCGCACCGTGACGCTCGTCCGTGCCTTCCAGAAAGTGGGGCTGCCGTACAACTGGGCCATGACCATCGGGTTGGCGCTGCGCTATCTGGGGACAGTCGGGGACCTGTACGCCACCATTTCAGACGCGCAGCGGGTGCGGGGATGGGACTCGTCGAGGGGTGGGCTGGTGAAGCGTGCACGCGGCGCGATCCCCACTCTCATCGCGCTGATCGTGGCTTCCCTGCGGCTCAGTGACTCGCTTGCGCTAGGGCTGGCCGCGCGCGGGTTCGGGTTGGGCGCCGGGAAGCGGGGAAACGCCCGGCGACGCACCCACCTGCACGACATCACCCTGCGCCCCATCGACTGGCTTGCGCTGACCCTGATAACGGCCTCTTTTGCGAGCCTCCTGCTCCTGGCCAGATAGCGTGCCCCCTAGAACGGGTAGATCAGCGGCGTCAAGACATAGACTCCCACGGCAGTGATGACCACCAGGGCGAAGCCCAGCTTGGCATAGTCACGGAAGCGGTAGCCGCCCAGGCCCATCGTAAGCAAGTTGGCCGGGTGGCTCACTGGCGAGAGGAAGCCGGTCGATGCACCGATGGCAACCGCCATTGCCAGCGGCTGCGGATTCGAGCCGAGCTGGAAGGCGCTGGCGATAGCCAACGGGCCTAGGATCAGCGCGGCGGCCTGCCCCGAAGTGAACTGAGCCAGTAGGGCGGTCAGAAGGAAGTAGGCCAGCAGCAGGCCATGCGGCCCGGCACTGCCAACCAGCGCGTTTATCGACTGCGTCATGAGGGCGGTCACGCCCGTCTCCTCCAGTGCTCTGGCCAGAGGCAGCATCCCCCCAATAAGAAAAAGCACCTGCCAGTTGATGCTTGCACGTGCCTGCTCGACGGACTCGCATCCCGTCAGGATGACAGCCACCCCGCCCAATAACGCGGCGAGCGCAACCGGCAACCAGTTGAAAGCCACGCTGAGGAGAAATAGCCCCAGAATGGCGGCGGCAATCAGCGCTCGCTCAGTGTGCTCAGGAACCTCCGGCAGATGGGTCAGCACCAGGAAGTTAGGGTCCTGGCTGAGCAGAGCAAGCTGCTCAGGGAGGCCCTGGACCAACAGGGCATCCCCCCGGTCTAAGGGATGCTCGGAAAGGAATGAGCGGATGGGCCGCCCGGCGTGCCAGATGGCCAGTACGTTGAGGCCGTACTTCTCGCGGAAGCCGATCTCGCCCAGCGTCTGCCCGACCAGCGTCGTGCGAGGGGAGAGCGCCACTTCAGCCAGCTCACTGTTGGTGCGGTACAGCACTGCCTGTGTCCCTTCCCCCGGATCGTAGAGATCAAGGCCGAGTTCCTGCGCGGCCAGTTCTGTCTCCTGGGGTCTGCCCTGTAACAGCAGCCAGTCTCCGGCCTGCAAGCGTGTCGTGGGGCTGAGTGTGGCGTAAGCCTGACGGCCCCGCACCAGTGCGGAAACCGTCACACCGTAGCTGTGTCCCAGGTTGCTTTCGACCAGAGTCTTGCCTGCCAGGGGCGAGTCGGGGCGGACGTAGGCCTCGTGCAGGCGCATCGCCAGCCGGTAGGTGCGGGTCAGTTCCTGGCGCGCCTGCTGGAGACCGCTCCACTGGTCGCCCGGCGACCGTTCCGGGAGCAGGCCAGGGCTGAACAGGGCGAGATAAACCAGACCGAGCAGAGCAATCGGCCCGCCGACGGGCAGGAAATCTAGCAGGCCGAAGGTCGGCAGCCCGCGCTCGGCCAGCAGCCCCGCAACCAGCAGATTGCTCGTCGTGAGCAGGGTGGCCATGCCGCCCAGCAGTGCGCCGAACGAGACCGGCATCAGCAGCTTGGACGGGCTTGTGTCGCGCTTGAGCGCGACGCGTCGCGCGATGGGAGCCATCAGCGCGGCAGCAGCCACGGTGCTCATCACAAGGGAAACCAGCGCCGCCGACAGCGCCAGCACACCGACCAACACCCGGTCGCCAAGTTCCTGGGTCAGGCGCAGCAGCGCTTGGCTGATGTGCGCCGTCACGCCCGTGTGCTGGAGGGCCGCGGTCAGCATAAAAACGCCGATGAGCGTGAGCACCACCGGGCTGCCAAACCCGCTGAACAGTACCGGCAGGTCAAGGATACCCCCGATGCCGAGCGCCAGCAGTACAAGCAGGCCGACCAGATCAGGGGCAACCCACTCTGTCACGAAGAGAAGCAGGGCGATGGCAGCAACGCCAGCCACATAGAAAGCCTCAACGCTCACGCCATCAAACTCCTTGATATGGATTTGTGGGACGCCGTCTCAGAGAGAGTGCACTGCCGCACAGGCTGGAGGCGGCTGTATGGCAGGCGGTCTCCGCGATTATCCTCTGGCGTTCCGGGAGACGTGTCATCTATCAAGATGGCCCGGGACGTATCAGCGCAGCGCAGCATCCAGTGCTTCGTCCAGTGAGCGCGCCATGATGACTTCCATCTGTTGTGGGAGCGGGTCACTGCCGCGACGGATGCTCTTGGGGACGAGCGCCCGGCGAAAGCCGAGCTTGGCTGCCTCATTCAGGCGGGCGGGGAGCTGGCTAACGGCCCGCAGTTCGCCGCTCAGCCCGACCTCACCCACCACGACCAGATCGGCCGGGAGCGGCCTGTCTTTGACGCTGGAGGCTATGGCCAACGCAACGGCCAGATCGGCTGCCGGTTCATCGATGCGCAGCCCTCCGATCACGTTGACGAAGATATCCTGCTCGGAGAGGCGGATACCCACCCGCCGGGTCAGTACGGCGCTGATCAGCAGCAAGCGGTTAAAGTCCACCCCGTTGGCCGTCCGGCGTGGGTTCGCAAAGCTGGTCAGGGTCGCCAGCGCCTGCACCTCTGCCAGCAGGGGCCGCGTGCCCTCCATCGTCACGACGATGGCTGAGCCTGGTGCGTTGACCATCCGCTCAGCCAGGAACGCTTCGGATGGGTTAAGCACCTCGACCATGCCGCTGCCCTGCATCTCAAAGACCCCCACCTCGGAGGTTGCGCCGAAGCGGTTCTTCACGCTGCGCAGCAGGCGGAACGCCTGGAAGGCGTCCCCCTCCAGATAGAGCACGGTGTCAACCACGTGCTCCAGAACGCGAGGCCCGGCAATGCTGCCCTCTTTCGTCACATGCCCAACCAGGAAAACGGCGATTCCGGTCTCCTTGGCAAGCTGCTGGAACGCATAGGCAACATGTCGGACCTGGCTCACGTTGCCGGGGGCCGAGTCCAGTTCTTCGCTGTAGGTCGTCTGGATCGAGTCGATCACCAGCACGCGCGGTTGGATTGCCTGAACATGGCCCAGGATGATGTCGAGGTTGGTTTCAGTGACGAGATACAGGGCATCGGTTGCGATGCCAAGCCGGTCGGCCCGCATCTTGATCTGGCGGGCCGACTCTTCGCCGGAGACATACAGTGCCGGCCCGGTGTATTCGGCCATCACGGCAGCCACCTGAAGCAGCAGCGTGGACTTGCCAATGCCTGGCTCCCCGCCGATCAGGATCAGGCTGCCGGGCACGACGCCGCCGCCCAGCACCCGGGCGAACTCGCCTACCGGCATGGGCAGCCGCTCCCAAGGGTCACCCTCCACTTCGGACAACCGGCGCGGCTGAGAGATCGGCCCGCTGATAGCCGGGTGGGCTTGCCGGAGCGGCTCGGGTGACATCACCTCCTCAACCATCGTATTCCATTCACCACAACCGGGACAGCGCCCCATCTCGCGCGGGCTGGTGCGTCCGCAGTTCTGGCACACAAAGATGGTGCGGGCCTTTGCCATGTGACCTCGGGGACTAAGGGACAGTCATCTGTTGCGCAACGGATACGAACACATTCTATAGGGTTTGGAGACGAAAGGCCAACGGGCGTCTGCTCCGGGGCGGTTTGTCACAGGATTTCTGTGCTGATAGTATCCAGCCAGGATACGCGCAACAGACTGTTTACACTTTTCGTACAGTTTCTTTGAGAATGGCCGTTATCCTGAAGAAGGGAAGGTAGTTTGATGTCACAGGAACATAGCGAGCAGCCCCACTCTGCACGCCAGCGCATCAGCTCCACCCGCACACCGGAAGAGCGGGTTGGGCTGCTGCGCGCGCTCTACGAGCGGGCTATCCTGACCTGGCACCTGCTGTGGGACAGGCGGGTGGGTTTCTGGCCCAAACTGATCCCTCTGCTGGGGCTGATCTACATCATCTCGCCAGCGGATCTCCTGCCGGCGTGGTTTATGGGGCCGCTTGCCCCGCTGGGCGTCACCGACGACATCGGTGTGCTGCTGCTGGTGCTGACTCTCTTCGTCCAGGCCGCACCACCGGACGTTGTTCAGGAGTATCTGCGGGAAATGCGCGGGCAGGTGCATCAGACCTCCGATGAGGGCGAGGTGATTGAAGGGTATGCCGAAAGATTGGATGAGTAGCCGTTCCCCGGAGTGAGGGATGCTGGTCAGCCTGCGTTCGCGCTTGATGGCTTCGTACCTCGTCGTGGTTGGCCTGACCCTGTGTGTCGTTGTCACCGCCCTGGTCGCGCTGCTGCTCAGAGTCTCGCTGCCCAGCCGACTCGTCTATCAGCGTCTGGGTGACACAGCTCGTGCGAGCGCACTCTACCTGCAGTCCCGCCCGGACCAGATTGACAGCCGGCTGGCGCAGGTGGCCAAGAACAGCGAGACCCGCATCCTGCGCGTCAGCCCAGAAGGCACGGTGCTTTTTGACAGCGCCGGGACGTTTGCGGCGGGCGAGGCCATCGCGCTGCGCCCGGCCCCGGCGCAGGAGGCCCGGGTGCAGCGGGGCACATATCGCGATCCAAACGGGCGCCTGTGGTTGTACGTGAGCCTGAACACTCAGGGGGCGAGGCGTGAGGTTGGCCTGATCGTTTTCGCCCAACCCCGTCCGATTGGCCGTATCTTCACGCTGTTTGAGAACAACCTGCTCTCTCCGTTAATCCAGGCCGGTCTTATCGGCGTGGTCGTAGCTGTCATCCTGGCTGTAGCAACCAGCCGCTCGATTTCTCGCCCTCTGCGCCGCGTATCCGATGCTGCGCACGCCGTTGCGGGTGGCGACTACAGCCAGCGCGTCGTTGAGGAAGGTCCGCGTGAGGCGCGCGAGCTGGCTCGCGCCTTCAATCAGATGGCGCAGCAGGTTCAGCGCGCGCGGCAAATGCAGCGCGATTTCTTGGCCAACGTCTCCCACGAACTCAAGACCCCGTTGACCTCCATCCAGGGCTACTCGCAAGCCATCCTGGACGGTGCGGCCACCGACCCGGGCGCTGCCGCCAGGGTGATCTACGATGAGGCGGGGCGGATGCGCCGTCTTGTGGAGGATTTGCTCGACTTGGCACGCATTGAGTCCGGGCAGGCGGCTTTGCGGCGCGAGAGGCTTGACCTGACCGACCTGCTGGACGCTGTGCTCAGCAGCTTATCGTTGCGAGCCTCCGAGAAGAACATTGTGCTTGTGAGTGAGCTGGCCGAACTCCCGCCCATTATAGGAGACAGTGATCGTCTGGCGCAGGTCTTCACGAACCTGTTGGATAACGCCCTCACCCATACACCGACCGGCGGCCAGGTGGTCGTTTCTGCCCGCCAGTCCGGCCAGGGTGTTGAGGTTGCGATCAGCGATACCGGGCCGGGCATCAGCCCGGGCGATCTGGACCGCGTGTTCGAGCGCTTCTACCAGATTGATCGGTCACGCGCCCGCTCGGGGAGCCAGGGGGCCGGGCTGGGGCTAGCGATCAGCAAAGAGATTGTCGAGGTGCACGGCGGCCGCATTACGGCCAGAAACGGGCCGAAGGGCGGCGCCACTTTTGTCGTGTGGCTGCCGCGGCCTCTTCCCGCTGAGGATGTTCCATCCCGTCAGCCATCGCGGTGACGGGGTCGCCCTGTCCGGTCAGATCAAGCGCAGCAGCCCGATCTGATTCAGCGTCACGCCCAGCGCCACCGCCGCGATGACAAGAAGCATGAACATGACGATCACCAGCACCTTGAGGCCCAGCGGCACATTAGTATCCTCAACTGGTGCGTGTACATCCCCCGGTTTGTACTTATTCGCCATGCCCGGCTCCCCTTCCCCGCCGCCCCCGCCTAGAACAGACTCAACTGTTCGAACCGGTTGACATCGTCCTCCGCATCCTGCGATGCAGATGGCGTGCCCTGCTGGGCCTGCTGCACAAAACCCGGCAGCTTTCTGAAATCCGCGCGGACCGTCTCTTGCAAGCTGGGCTGGTGGAGCGCTGCTGCCGGGTGAAACATGGCGACGATCAGTCTGCTGCCCACCTGCCGGGCTTGCCCGTGAATGCGTGAGATGCGGGCCGAGGGGAACCAACGCGCCATGCTGTAACGCCCCAGCGTGACGATGACCTTGGGGTTAATAAGTTCGATCTGGCGCTCGAGGTAGGCGCTACAGGCAGCGATCTCCTCAGGCTGCGGGTCGCGGTTGCCAGGAGGTCGGCATTTGACCACATTGGTGATGAAGACATCAGACCGCTCCAGCCCGATCTCGTGGAGCATCTCGGCCAGGAAGTTGCCCGCCGCTCCAACGAAAGGGCGGCCTGATTGGTCTTCGTGGAAGCCAGGCCCTTGGCCGATGAACATAATGTCGGCGTTGGCCGGTCCCTCACCCGGAACGGCAATCGTCCTGGACTGTGACAGCGGGCACCTGGCGCATACCTTGATTTCCTCCGCGACCTGTTCTAAGCTGTCCGACACACTCCGACCTCCTCTCAGCACGGACTGCTTCCTTGGGGCAACGCCTATCCATTATATGCCATTTTTGTGAAATGGCAGGTTTCAGTTCAAAATGGGGAAAGCTGATCTGCCTGCACTAACTTCGGCCCCATCGAGTCGACGAATGGCACTCTATCGGAAGAAGGCGTTTCCCAAGATCGCCCAGGCGCTGGGTTTTGCCCTGGGGACAGCGCTGGTTATGCCTGCACTGCTGGCGCACAGCCGCACGACAGATCGTCCGGCAGCGCTGCCGCGCATCGAATCCCAGCGCGTTGAGCTACTCAGCCATGTGGGTGGGCTAATCACAGCCGGGATACCCCTGTCCGAGGGCACCGTTCTGGCGAACGAAGGCTCGGCGCTTATTCACCTGGATTTCTCCACAGCGGCTCCGCGGGTGCTTGCCCAGCAGGACCTCAATCACGGGATCATCCTCGATCTGGCTCGCAGCGGAGACATCTTCTACGCCCTAACCGAAGATGGCCTTCTGTCGCTGGTTCGGCGGGGGAGCGATCTGCCGCAGGTCGTGAGTTACACGCCCGGAAGTGGGCAGACGCTGGCAGTGGTAGAGGGCCGGGTTGCCATCGCTGCCCGGCGGGCAGGACTACGCTGCGCCCTCTTTGACACAAACGGAATACCAATCTCTGCGACAACGCTTCCGTTAGCCGGTGATGCACGTGACGTAGCTCTGGCCGCCGATGGGCAACACGCTTACGTCGCTGCGGGTGATGCAGGTGTGCATATCGTTGATCTTTCCGATCCGGGTGCTCCCCGCCTGGAGGGGAGCCTGGTTGGGGTTGGGCCAGCCGAAGCAGTCGGGTTGGTCGGCTCGCTGCTTGCGGTGGGCACTGGCGAGCAGATTGTCATCCTAGACCCAGCGCCGGGTGCTGATGGGGTTGTAGGGACCTATGCCCCCTTGCGCGAGGGACGTCGGGCGCTCGCCGATGACGAGTACCTCTATGTGGCAGATGCTGTCGATGGACTAAAAATCCTGTGGCGGGCTGCGCCCGACCGGCCAGTACAGATTTACGGCGAGGCAGGCCGCCCGGCACGCGACCTGTGGCTTGAGGGCGACCATCTGTTCCTGGTTGGTGCTGATGGTTTCCGTGTTCTCGATATCAGCAGCCGCTTCCGTCCGCTTGAGGTTGCCCGTCTCTCGCTCCCCGGCACGCCGCAGGGCATCGCAGTTGCCAACGGCTACGCCTACATTGCGCTTGGCGAAGAAGGGGTCGCCACTGCCAACATTGAGAACCTCGCCTCCCCGCGTCTGGTGCAGCGCATCCCGCTCGACTCCCCGGCCCGTGACGTGCTGGTTGATGGCAACACACTGTACGTCGCAGCCGATGAGGGTGGATTGGCCATAATCGACCTGGAGGAAGGAATGCTGCGCGACGTCCAGCCTCTGCCCGGCCCGGCGCTCGATCTGGCGCAGAGGTCTCGCGCGCTCTACATTGCCGGGGGGGAGGCCGGTCTGATTGCAGTTGACATCACCCGCCCCGGCGAGCCTGTGCTGGCGGGTGTTCTACCCGCCGAGCCTGGGCAGAGGGTCAACAGCGTGGCCATTTCCGGGAAGCGCGCCTATCTGGCCGATGGCGGAGGAGTGATCGTGGTAGATGTCAGCTTCCCCCACCGGATGGGACGGCTGACACGGGTTCCGGTTGCCGCCCGGCACGCGGCAGTCCTGGGCACAGACCTCTTCGTGCTTGGCGGCAACCGCATCACGCTGTACGACATCCGCGCCACCGCCGAGCCGGTACGCCGGCGAACGTACATCGGCATGGGGCAAGTCAGCAGGCTGGCAGCAGATGGAGAACGGGTCTTTGTCACAGGGGGCGGCGTTGGCCCTCCGCTCGTCGTGCTTGGGCTGTCAGCCGCCGACTTCCCCATCGAGCTGGACAGCATCGGCCAAGCCGGGGAGGCGTATCGCGCCTGGCCAGCCGGGGATGGGGTCTGGCTGGCGCGGGGCTATGCTGGCCTCCAGCGTTACAGGCTGTCCGAGGGCGGCGCTCTGGCGCTGAGCGGCGACTATCGGATCGTGGAGGACGCAAGTGTGCTCGCGCTTGGAGGCAGTCACCTGCTGGTAGGCGGGCGGTTGGGCTGGGTATTGCTCAGATCGGCTGGAGGGGAACCGCCGCAGCCACTCGGCTGGGTTTCTGATGCGGCAGCTGTCCGTGCGCTTGCCCTGCATGAGGACCTGATCGCTGTAGCCACCAGCGACCAAGGCGTCGCGCTTTATACCACCGAAGGGGAGTCCGGGCCGACCCTCGTTGCCCAGCGTTCCTCGCGGGGCGCCGCCACCGACATAGCGCTGGATGGACAGTACGTGTATGCAGCCGATGCTGGCGGGCTGACCATCTACGACAGCCGCTACCTGCAAGCCGTTACAAGCGTCAGCACGCCTGCTCCCGCCAATGGAGTCGTCGTCAGAGGTCAGCGAGCCTACCTCCCACTGGCCGACGGACAGCTTGCTGTGGTCGATCTGGCTGACCCAACGGGCGGCCTGAGAAGCCGCAGCACCGTTGCGATAGGGCGGCCAGCCGATCTGCTGGCGGGGCCGGACAGCCAATCGGTGTATGCCCTGGCTGACGACCGTCTCCTGCGCATCCGGGTAGACAACCCCGACCGGCTGTGGGTCGCCGGAAGGGGCGATCTGCGGGCAGCGGCGGCACGGGGCCAATATGCCAACGGCCTGCTGTGGGCGCTCAGCCCGGATGGGGTCCTGCGCCTGTACGACCCGCGCCGCCTCGGTTGGGAAGCCCCGGCTTATCAGGGGCGAATCGACGCGGCGGGGGTGGCACTGGCCGTCGGGGAAGGGGTAGCCTACATCGCATACGGCCAGGATGGGATGGGCTTAGTCGATGCAGTGACACGCACCGCCGGCCCCATCTTTTATGAGGGAGAGGTTAACGCCCTCTACCAGGATCAGGACGTGCTCTTTGCCGCCGGGAGTACTCTGACAGCCTGGGACATCAGCCGGCCAGCCGACCCGCGCCTGTTGGACGATCTGCCGCTCACCGGGTCCGGACGGGAGATCAGGCCGGCGGTGGATGGCCGCCTCCTGCTGAGTCTGGAAAACGGGCTTGCAATTGTTGCCTGGGATGGCGAGAAACTGTCCCAGGTTGGCCAGCTGACAACAACCGGCGCCGTGGACCACGCGGCGCAGGTTGGCCGGCGGGCCTTCCTGGGCCTTCATCAGGGGAGTCTGCTGGTTGTTGATGTCTCAGACCCCTCTCAGCCCGTGCGCCTTTTCAGCTACACGTCTCCGGCAGGGCAGTTCGTGAACGATCTGCTGCCCCTTGATGAGACAACCCTGCTTGTCAGTTGGGAGGGCGGTCTTGAAGCCCTTGACGTAGGCAGCACGGCGTCCACGCCCCGGCTGGAAAATATCATCCCAACCGGACGTGAGCAGGCGCTCCACCTCGCCATCTCACCAGATGGCAGTCAGGCTGCACTGTCAACAGGAGAGGGCGAGATCCTCCTGCTTGACGTGTCGGACGCTGCCGTCCCTCAGGTTAAAGGTTTCGTGGACACACCTGGCAATGGGCAACGTGTGGCACTCGACAGCAGCACGCTTTATGTGGCCGATGGCATATGCGGACTGCGCATCGTTGACATCCAGGATGTGAGCAGCCCCCGTGAGCGCGGCTACTGGCGCAGTAATTACGCCAATGACGTGGCGGTCGGTCCGGATGGCCTGATCTACCTGGCCGAGGCAAACCAGTTGCTTGTCCTGCGCTACGATCCGGCTGCCCCGCCGGAGCCGCCCCCCATCCCCCAGTTTCCACAGCCAGCCAGCGGGCAGGAAGGACTACCGCTGACCACCAGCCTGGAGTGGAGGCCGTCGCCTGAGGCCTGCAATCCCCTGAGCTACAATGTCTATCTGGGTGTGACCGCCGATCCGCCCTTCATCGGGCAGGTGAACGGAGAGCCAATGCTGGAGGTGGCCGACCTGGACTCGCTGCGCACGTACTACTGGCGCGTGGAGGCGATTGACCGCCAGGGTGATATCGTTCAAGGCCCGGTGTGGCGCTTTACGACAGCCCCAGCCGATTTCCCAGACGGCCTGCCGCCCGCGCCACCGCTGTTTGTTGAGCGTGCCCGCCGGAATCCGCTGCTTGCCGCCGGGCTGCTGGGGGCGGCGCTGCTGCTTGCCGCGCTGGGCGGCCTCTACTGGCGCAGACGGCGTGCGCGTCCCTCCGACCGTTCCGACTGGTACTTCAACGGCGATCATTGAGCGGTTCGCCGATCCCGTGCCAGATTCGGGGCCTGTCTGGTGCGCACCGCCGCTCTGCCCGGCGTCATTGCAGTGGCTGTGGGGATAATGTATACTGGCCTCGGTCGTCATTTCCCCTAAAAGTCATGCGCGAGGCTCGCCGGTATTAAAGCGGGAACAGGACATGGCGGACGGAGAGTCTTACGAAACTGCAATGAGAGAGGCCGCCAGCGCCGCGTGGGACCAGGACTGGGCACGGGCTATCCAAGCCTACGAGCAGGCACTGACGATCGCTCCCGACGACGCTCAGGCGCTGGCAGGGTTGGGCCTCGCCCTTCTCGAAAGTGGCCGCTACCCGGATGCTCTGGTACGTTACCGGCGTGTGAGCGAGCTGGTGCCAGGGGACCCTTTGCCGTACGAGAAGATGGGTGAAATCTACCAGCGGTTGGGCGAAAATGCCCAGGCGGCCAAACAGTACCTGGCCGCTGGCGAGATTTACTTGGCCCGCAAGGACATCCGGCGAGCGGTTCCAAGCTGGGAGCGGGCGATTGCCCTGGATCCGGACCTCGCACAGGCTCATATGAGGCTCGCCATCGCCTACCAGCAGGACCCCCGCACCCAGCAGCAGGCTGTGATCGAATACATCGACGTAGCGCGGCTTCTCCAGCGCGCCGGTCAGGTCTCGCGGGCGGAACAGGCACTCCAGCGCGCCCTGCGCCTGGACCCCATCAATCCTGATGTCCGCAATGCAGTTGATGACTTAAAACGCGGCAAGCCCATCCAGCCGGCTGAACGGCCCGCCGAACCTATGCAGACCCCGCCGGACAGCGCTCCGCCTGTGATCCAGGGCATGGACGATGTTGATGACCTGCTGCTGGAGCCGGGCGAGGAGGAACGGGGACGCACGCCGGTTGACGAGGCAGCACGGTATGCTATGGGGGTGCTGGCGGACAGCATTTGGGCGGGCGAGGTGCCACCAGCTGCTCAGACCCCTCTGCTACAGGCGCTGGACTCCCATCAGATCGGCGACGCTGATGTGGCCCTGGACCGGTACCTGGAGGCGCTCCATACCGGTCTGGATCACCCGGCGCTGCATTTCAACCTGGCCGTTTTGTATCAGGCTACCCACCGCTACGAGAAGGTCATCGAGACCCTCTCGCGCATCACCGATGCGGCGGAGTACGCGGTGGCAGGCAATCTGCTGCTTGGCCAAGCCTACCTTGCCCAGGATGACCGTCCGCACGCTGCCGAGTTCCTGCTGCGGGCGCTGCGGGCAGCCGATCGGCAGACCAACCCCGCCGAGGTCGATGAAGGGGGCTATGAGCGCATGCTCGCCAACCTGCCCGACCAATCAGCCGAGCATCTGGCCGAACTATCGCGCGCGCTGCGCGTTTATCTTGACGCCCCTGACTGGCAGAGGAAGCTCCAGAGAGCGCTTTCTGACTACGCCGGACGTGGCAAAGTCAGCTACGTTCCCGACCTGATCGAACTGATGATCGAAGGGGGGCGGCCCGAGCTGGCTGCCATCATGGAGCGGGTTAGCGCTTATCTTCAGCGTAATATGATCTACCTGGCGACTGAAGAGGCACACTACGCGATTGCCTGCGCACCCGATTACCTGCCCGCCCATCGCCGCTTGGCCGATATCCTGATCAAAGAAGGGCGCACTCAAGATGCCGCCACCAAGATCAACCTGATCGCCAATACTTACCTGATTCGCGGCAATGCCGACAAGGCGGCTGACCTGTTTGCCGAGGTCATTGACCTCTGGCCAGCCGATACCGGTGCCCGGCGCCGGGTGATCGATATGCTCCGCGACCAGGGCCGGGTGGCCGAGGCCTTGCATCAGTACGCCGAGATGGCTGATCTGTATTACCGGCTGATGGCTGACCCGGAAAAGGCGATTGAGGTTTACAACGAGTCTTTAGAGTATATTAGGCAAACAAAGGCCGACCCGAAGCTGGCTATCCCGCTTCTCAAGGGGCTGGCTACCATCGAGAGTCAGCGGCTGAACTGGCGTAAGGCGCTGAACTACTACGACCGGATTGTTGAGCTGGAACCCGGCAATGAGAGCGCGGCGCTGGCTCGGGTTGACCTCCACTTTCAGTTAGGCGAGTCCGGGGACGCGGTCCGGGCGCTGGATGAGTACATCCGGCAGTGCATCGGCTCCGGGCAGCTTGGCCGCGTGACGCTGATCCTTGAGGATCAGGTGAGGCATCACCCGCAGGAGATCTCGCTGCGCCAGCGCCTCGCAGAAGTATATCGCCAGCAGGGACGGGCGCAGGAGGCCATCACGCAGATGGATGCGCTTGGCGAGCTTCAGCTTGACGCGGGTCTGCTCGACGATGCGTTGGCTACCATCCGGAAGATTATCGAACTCAATCCTCCGGATGTCGAAGGTTACCGGCGGTTGTTGGCCCAGCTCGAGAGCGGGGGGCGCTAGGCGCACCCGCCGAACGAAGCAGGGCGCAACCGGTAAGCACCGACTGAACAGCAGAACCACGCTGAAGAATGGCCGCCAGCCAGCGTGCTTGAGGGCGAGCGTGTGGGTGGCCTCGATACGAGTATGTGATCGTGGGCTTACGAGAGATTCTGTGGGCAATTGAGAACCTGCTGTCAAGCTGGCAGAATATTCTCGACATTCTGCTGGTCGCGGCTGTCTTCTTCCTGATCCTCCAGCTGGTACGCGGCACTCGTGCCGCCACATTGTTGCGTGGGTTCGCAGTTGCCCTGCTGCTCCTCTGGACGCTGTCTTTCCTGCTCAATCTGCGCGCCTTCTCATGGCTGCTGAGCCGGACGCTGACCGCTTTTTCCATTGCTCTGCCGGTTATCTTTCAGGAAGAGCTGCGACGCTGGCTGGACCGTCTGGGGCGCTTTGTCCCCTTCAAGGGGCGCGAGGCCGTCACACCTGATGAGCGCGAATTCCTGATCGACCAGATCTGCGATGCTGTCCGGTATATGTCCCGGCGGCGGCATGGAGCGCTGGTTGTGCTGGAGCGGGAGACAGGGCTGCAGGAATACATTGAATCCGGCGTTGAGCTTGACGCCGAGGTGAGCACTGAACTGCTCCAGACGATTTTCTTTCCCAACACGGCGCTTCACGACGGGGCGGTGATCGTGCGCGGCAACCGGGTTGTTGCAGCCGCTTGCACTCTGCCCATCTCAACGGCCCGCCACCTGCCCGACCGGCAGATGGGGCTTAGGCACCGCGCAGCACTCGGCATCTCAGAAGTCAGTGATGCTGTGACCATCGTGGTTTCCGAAGAGACAGGGCGCATCTCGGTTGTCGTTGGTGGGCGTTTCATCCGGGGCATCGACGCCGAACGTCTGGCTATGATTCTGGGTGAGTACATCCGGCAGCGTCCGGTCAGCCGGCGCTTCGGCGCCTGGCTGCATCAGCTCCGGCGCGCTGCCTAGGGTCGTGATCTTCCATGTTTAGCCGAGCTCTTCTGAACTGGTTGGAGTCAAACCTGGTTTCCCTTGTACTTGCTGGCCTGCTATCCCTGACGGTATGGATCGTCGCGACGCAAGAGGCCAACCCGGTTGAAGAAATTGACTTTGACCGGCCCATTCCCATCAGCACAATCGATCCCCCCCCGGGCCTGATCATTACGAGCGGGGTGCCCGAAACGGCCCGCGTTCGCGTGCGGGCCGCGCGAAACACATGGCGCTCCCTTTCGGTTGAGGACTTCAGTGTGGTTGCCGACTTCAGCGACTTGGGGCCAGGGACTCACGAAGTCCCGCTCCAGGCATCGGTCGATGCCCAGGCGATCCTGGTCGAGGTGCGCCCGGCCAGTGTGCGCGTCGAAATTGAAGAGGCTCGGCAGCGCGAACTGCCCGTCCAACTGGTCACGGAGGGAGAGCTGCCCACTGGCTACCGGGCCGACAGAGCGACGGTAGACCCCGGCACGGTGACGGTCAGGGGGCCGCGTTCCAAGGTGGAGCTGGTCAGCGAGGTGGTGGCAACTGTCTCGCTGGACGGGCTACGGGATGCTGTGGAGCAGACGGTCGCCCTGGCTGTGCTCGACAGCGCCGGTGAGCCGGTTGAGCAGGTCACGGTGACGCCTTCCTCGGTTGCGGTCACAATCCCCATCATCCAGGAGGCAGATTTTCGAGAGGTCGCCGTGCGGGTCAACGCCAACGTTCAACCTGCACCGGGCTATTACATCTCGCGCATCACGCCTGATCCGCCCCTGGTCCCCGTTCGTGGTGACCCTGATGCGCTACGCTCACTGACCGTGATCGAGACGGAGCCTATCAGCTTGCAGGGATTGAAAGAGACCACCTCAGTTATCGTCCGGCTTCAGCCGCCCAGCGGTGTAACGCTCGAAAATATTCAAACCGTCGAGGTTTCAATCGTCGTTCAGGCGCAGCCAGATTTTCGGGTGATTGAGGTGCCCATACAACCCATCGGTCTGGGGGAGGGGCTGGCGGCAGATGTCCTGCCGAGCAGCGCCATTGTGTCACTGTCAGGCCCGCTACCCATCCTTGAAGGGCTGAACGAGCAGGAGGACATCATCGTCTCGGTCAACCTGACCGATCTAGAGGTGGGCAGTTTCCAGGTTGAGCCGGAAGTTGAGATAGTCAGCGAAGATGTCCCGGCGGAGGATTTGCAGCAGGTGGTCGTTGAGTCCGTTCTGCCCACGGTAGTCGAGGTCGAGATCCGGACGGCGGGTGCAGCGGATACGCGGTAGAAAGGCATGAGCGCCGATCCACTGGTTGCCCTGGTTGGCCGCCCCAACGTAGGCAAGTCAACCTTGTTCAACCGAATAGTCGGGCAAAGGCTGGCCGTAGTGCACGAACGGCCTGGCACAACGCGCGACCGCCAGCAGGCCGAGGCCGAGTGGTTGGGTGTTGCCTTCACCCTGATCGATACGGGCGGAATCGAGGCACTGGAGACCGTCGCCAGAGGACTCTCGGCTCCGCTGGCAGAGGATTCGGCAGATTACCTGGCCGAGATCCGATCCCAGGCCGAGATGGCGATTAGCGCCGCTGATGTCATCGTTATGGTTGTTGACCTCACAACGGGCATCACCTCCGCCGATGAGGAGGTGGCCGGGATTCTGCGTCGCTCAGAAAAGCCCATCCTCGTCGCGGCCAATAAGGGAGACAACCCGGCCATCCGCGATCTCGCCCCGGAGTTCTATGCGCTGGGTCTGGGCAATGTCTACCCCGTATCCGCCCTGCACGGCTCCGGCGTCGGTGATCTGCTGGACGCTATCGTGGAGGCTCTCCCGCGCCGACCCCCGGAACCCGAAGAAGAAGATGACACGCTGAAGATCGCCATCGTTGGCCGGCCCAATGTGGGCAAGTCCTCGCTGCTCAACAAGCTGCTGGGCGAGGAGCGCGTGATCGTCAGCCCCGTGGCCGGGACTACCCGCGACGCCATCGACACGCGGCTGACCTGGCATGGTCAGGCCATCACTCTTATCGATACGGCAGGCATCCGCCGCCGGGGTAAGATAGAGCCTACCGTCGAGCGGTGGAGCGTCTTGCGGGCGCTGAAGGCCATCAAGCGGGCCGACGTGGTGCTCCTGCTGATCGATGCAACAGAGGGTGTCACCGCCCAGGATGCGCATATCGCTGGCTACATCCTTGAGGAGCTGAAGAGTGTCATCATCCTCGTTAACAAGTGGGATGCTGTTGAGAAAGACGCTTACACCATCAATGCATACACGGATGAGGTGCGTGACAAGCTGAAGTTTCTTTCCTATGCACCGCTGCTATTCATCTCGGCGCTCACGGGGCAGCGAGTCAGCAAGATCATTGGGCTGGCCAACCAGGTATGGGAAGAACGCTTCTACCGCATCCCTACCGCCGAGCTAAATCGGCTTGTCCGTCAGGCTGTTGAGCACCAGGCGCCGCCCTCCAGAGCCGGCAAGCGCCTCAAGATCCGCTACGCCAGCCAGGTAGCCGTTGACCCGCCTAAGTTCCTCTTTCATGTTAACGACCCGGAGTTGGTGCATTTCTCCTATGAGCGCTACCTGGAGAACCAGATACGGTCTGCTCATCCCTTTGTGGGAACCCCGTTGCTTATGAGCTTCAGGCGAAGCTCTGAAGACCGCCGACAGAAGCGGAAGTAGGCTGGCTGCGGCGCGGCCTGCTGGCTTCTGGAATTGGCCGCATGCCAGCCGGGGATGGCCTGTTTACGTGTCTCCCTGTCGGCGCATCTGCACAAGCGCGGCTGCTCCGACCAGCCCAACGTCCTCTCCCAGCTCGGCCCGAACGATGGGCGTACTCTCCCAGTAGCGGGGGTGCAGCGTGTATTGGTGCACGGCTTCCTGGATCGGGTCAAGGAGGAGATGGCCCAGCCGGGTGACGCCGCCCCCCAGCACGAAGCGATCCGGGTTGAGGATCATCATCAGCGAAGCTATCCCAATGCCGATGTACCGGCCCGCCTGACAGATAATGTCCAACGCCATTGGGTCGGCGTCCTGCGCGGCCTCGCCGACGATCCTGGCTGTCACTTTCGTCAGGTCGCTGCCCACCCGGTCGCGGACTGATGACGGCTCCCCCGCTTCCAACCGTTCGCGGGCCGTGCGGGCGATAGCCGTACCAGACGCAACTGCCTCCAGATGGCCACGCCTGCCGCAACCGCACAGCGGGCCGTCAGGCTCTACCACCATGTGCCCAACTTCGCCGCCCTGGCCACGCCCAGTGTGCAGCTTTCCATCAAGGATCAGCCCCCCGCCGATCCCGGTGCTGATCGTCATATAAACCATCGAACGTGTGCCCCGGCCCGCACCGTGCATGTATTCGGCCAACCCGGCCAGGTCGGCGTCGTTACCGAGGTAGACCGGCCCCCCGACCGCCTCCTGAACCAGGTCCACAATGGGAACATTCCTGAAGGGAAGGTTGGGCGGCGCAATGAGAACGCCCTGCTCAGGGTCTATGGGGCCGGGCACGGCCAGGCCAATCCCCACTAGATCGTCTGGCGAGCCGGGCATGACCTGCCGGATCGTCTCATACAGCCGTCCGAGCACCCCCTCACTGCCCTGCTCGGCCAGAGTTGGTTGTTCGGCCCGCCTGAGCTGTTTGAAGTCCAGATCGTAGCAGGCAGCGCGTAGCAGCGTTCCTCCTACATCAACCCCGATGATTGCCCGCGTCATGTTGATCTCCATGAGCACAGCTTACGATCCGGGTCTGCGGGCAACGGCAATGAGGCGTTTGGCGGTGTGGTCATAGGCGGACCCGCCGAGGTCGCCGTAGACCCGTATCTGCTCGAAACCGGCTTCGGCCAGTGCGCGTTTCAGGTCCGAGGCGCCATAGAGCCGCAGGGACAGCGGGTATTCGCGCCGCTCACCGTTTGTGATCAATATCCAGCGCGTATCTATCCAGCCCCAGTCCTGGCTGATCGCGCGCTCTTCCAAGATGAGCGTGCCATCTTCCAGTTCGCGCCAGTCGCGGGGCTGGAAGTCGCGGGCCAGCGTTTCCTTACCGGCCAAGTCCATGACCAGTGCCCCGCCGGGCCGGAGGGAGGCCAGGAAATTGGCCAGCACGCGCACATCCTCGGAGGGGTCTTCGAAATACCCGAACGAGGAAAAGAGGTTAATAGCTAGATCGAAGGACTCAGGCCGCTGGAATTCACGCATGTCGGCTTGGATGAACTCGATCCTGAGGCCCAGTTCATTGGCGCGGGCGCGAGCCTCGCTCAGGTAGGCGGCGGTGCGGTCAACTGCCGTCACGGTGCAGCCCAAGCGCGCAAAGGCCAGCGCGTGGCGCCCGACGCCGCAGGGCATATCGAGGACGTGCACAGGAGGCTCCATCGCCGCCAACGCAAGTGCCTGCTCGACCTGCTGCGGGGCTAGGTCCCAAGCGCTCGCCCGGAATATGACTTTGGCCGTGGCTTCCCACCACTCATCCTGCTCATGCCAAGCATCCATGCGATGTCCTTTCTCTCTACCGGGCAATGTGTCCCATTATAGAGGCGGGTAAGCGTACGGACAATACAGCAGCAAGGCAAAGAGGTTGTGGCGCGGTCGGCGCGAGCTGAGGCTGTTCCGGCGGGCAGTGAGCCGGGTCGGAGTGCATTCTTCTGCTCGATGAAACCGAGTTTTTGCCTCAGTATCCCCCATTCCCTGTTTTGAAGCGATTGCCCTGGTGAACAATGCGCCACCTTGATTTTTGGGGATGCGCAGTGTACCATCTAGGTGCCTGGCCCCAAGCCAGATGCACTGCACATCCCTGATGGTGTATCGGGGGTGTTCTTCTCGTCCTTTCGAGATAGTGTTCGAATGCCAGTGCCATGCTCTTCCCAAGCCGAGTTTATGGACAAATTGATGATCTGTGACTCGGTTCTAGGGTATCCAGCGCCGCAGGGAGCAGCATCGAGGAGAACGGCTAGATGACGGATCTTCCTGACAATTTTGGTGACCTAAACAACCCCGATTATCCTATTCCGGAAGAACTGCGCTCTAACATTGCAATCACCACCCTCGACCGCATCTATAACTGGAGCCGTGCCCGTTCAGTATGGCCCATGCTGTTTGGGCTGGCGTGCTGCGCGATTGAGATGATCGCAACAGCTGCTTCCCGGTACGATCCGTCTCGCTTTGGAATGGAGGTGATGCGGCCCAGCCCCCGCCAGTCGGACCTGATGATTGTGTCCGGCACGGTCACCAAGAAGATGGTCCCGCAGATCGTTCGTCTCTACAACCAGATGGCCGAGCCACGCTACGTGCTGGCGATGGGGGCGTGTGCGTCGGGCGGCGGGCCTTTCAAAGAGGGCTACAACGTGGTGGACGGGATCGACAAGTTCATCCCGGTTGATGTCTATGTCCCCGGCTGCCCGCCCACGCCGCAGGCGCTCCTGTATGGCTTCCTCACGCTCCACAAGAAGATCGAAAGCCAGAGCATCCGCACAGTTCCCTGGTACAGGAAAGGTCAGAGTGAGCCGATCCCGATCCCTCAGCTTGGCCCCGATCTGATCGATCCCCGCCAGGCCGCGCTGATCCGCCGCGAAACTGCTCTCCAGCCCGAGGCCGGGACCGGGATGGGGACGGTAGAAGAGACAGCCGCCGACTAAGTGTTTTCCAGAGGTGTTTGTGAAACACTTCTGGAAAACCTTGACGAGCGAAATCAGGAAAAAGATGATGAGTGACATGACGCCTGAGACACCCCCCACCAGAGTCGTTGACCCGGTTGAGTTTCTGAGCCAGAAGTTCCCCGGCGCGGTGGAGCCGGATACCCGCGAGGGGTACGAGGGGATCGTTGTAGATGACGGTAAGCTGGTCGAGATCGCGCTCAGCATCCGGGATGATCTGGGCTACGATCTGCTGTCCAGCGCAAACTATGTGGATTATCTCGAAGACGGCTTCTTTGAGATGGTCTACAATGCCTACAGCACCAAGCCTGGCCTGCCCCCGCTGAACTTCAAGGCGCGCACACCGCGGGATGAGGCAGTCCTGCCGTCCCTGGTCAGCGTGTGGCCGGGGGTGGAGTTCCAGGAGCGTGAGGCCTGGGACCTGATGGGCATCCGGTTCAGCGGGCACCCCGACCTGCGCCGCATCCTGCTCTGGGAGGGCTTCGAAGGGCATCCCATGCGCAAGGACTGGAAGGAGCCTTTCTACGAGGAGGAGCAGAAGCCCTTTAAGAGTCGCTGGCCGGAAGGGCATGTTGAACGTGCCGAGATGCGCGTCCCTTATGGGATGAATGTGCAGTATCCCCCGGGCTTTACCCTGGAAGGCTGGGTGCCGGAGGGCGAGCAGGCGCTCTATGCCAGCCTTGGAACGGTCAGTTCAGTAAGTGGCCTCGGCATCCAGCAGATTAAAACCGACCAGTTGATCGTCAACTTAGGCCCGCAGCATCCGAGCACGCATGGTGTGTTCCGTATGGCTGTTACTGTGGATGGAGAGACGATCACCCAGCTCAAACCGATCTTTGGCTATTTGCACCGCAACCACGAGCAGATTGGCGAGCGCAATACCTGGCTCCAGAATATGCCCTACACCGACCGGCTCGACTACTTTTGCAGCATGGCCAACAATCTGGCTTACGCTATCACGGTCGAGAAAATGATGGGGCAGGAGGTGCCGGAGCGCGCTGAACTGATCCGTGTCTTGATGGTCGAACTGACGCGCATCCTAAACCACTTTTCTGCGATTGGCTTCCTGCTCAACGATCTGGGCGCGTTCTTTACGCCGGTGCTGTATGCGCTGCTTGAGCGCGAGCTTATTCTCGACCTGTTCGAGGCAACGTCTGGCTCGCGCATGATGTGCAACTATATGCGCTTTGGGGGCGTAGCCTATGACCTGCCGCCCTATATCGGCGGCCCGGCTGTCAAACCGGGTGACCGGGCGCGTAATCTCGACACCATGAAGTTTATCAAGGACCTTGTATACGAGCGGCTGCCCCGCGCGGCTGACGAACTGGATACCCTGCTGACTCAGAACGAGATTCTTGTGACCCGCCTTCAGGGGGTCGGAGTATTACCTCCCAACCGAGCTATAGCCTACAGCACAACCGGGCCAGTCCTGCGGGCGAGCGGCGTCGCCTATGACCTTCGCCGGGCTGATCCGTACAGCATCTACAACGAGTTCGACTTTGACGTGGCCGTGCGCTATAACGGCGATGCCTACGACCGCTACCTGATCCGCATGGATGAGGTGCGTCAGAGCCTGCGCATCCTGGAACAGGTCGTGCCACGCCTCGAGGCCACGCAGGGTCAGGAGTATTGGGCCGGTAAGCGGGCCTACAACGTCCGTGTCCCGGCAGGCGAACACTACGGCCACGCCGAGAATCCAAAGGGCGAGCTGGGCTTTTACTGCGTCTCGAAGGGGGAGGCCAATCCCTACCGGTATCACATCCGGTCCCCAAGCTTCATCAACCTGACCGCTCTCGAAGAGATGTGTGTGGGTCATAAGGTTGCCGACATTGTTGCTATTCTGGGGAGCATCGACATCGTCCTGGGTGAGGTAGACCGCTAAGACTGTCAGGCCGGGTGGGGCTTTGTCTGCGTCCCGGCTTCTCGAAGGAGCAGCTATGTACGGACTGGGAATCCTGAAGGGACTGGGCGTTACGCTGAAACATTTTGTTGAGACCTACGTGGACGACTTCCGGTGGGGCGTGAAGCGGTACATGACCGATGAGGGCTTTGAAGCGCGTCAGAGTACCGACACGCGGGGGCTGTTCACCGTCCAGTACCCGGAGGAGAAGATCGCTGTCCCCGAACGTTTCCGCTACATCCCCTTTCTGGTTGTCAATGACCCCGATCATCCCGACGAACCTGGCAAGGACTGGTGCACGGCCTGCGGCATCTGCGCCAAGGTCTGCCCGCCCCAGTGCATCTGGATCGTCCGCGATTCGGACCCCGAAACCGGGCGCCCGATTCCCCAGCCCGCGGAGTTCTACATCGACGTTGATATCTGCATGAACTGCGGCTTCTGTGCGGAGTTCTGCCCCTTCGATGCCATCAAGATGGATCACGACTACGAGATCGCGAGCTACGACCGCACCACCGCGCACATTTTGGGCAAGGCCAAACTGTCCAAGCCGCTGTCCTACTGGCAGACCATCGCGCCAACGCGCGCTGAGGAGGAACGGCTTGCCCGCGAGGCGGACGAAGCGGCCAAGGCGGCACGCCGGAAGAAGTAGCCGTCCACGCAGGTTGCAGCGGTTACGGTGATTTGGGTTCCCAGGCCGCTCCTGGCTAGGGGCGGTCTTCATTGGCCAACACGCAGCACGGCGGGGCCTGAGGTTGGCGAGATGATGTACCAGAGCGATGCGGAGATTCTCTTCCCCGCCCGCGTCATACCCCTGCTGCGCAACCTGAGAGGTCAGGCGTGGCAGCAGCTTGTTGACCACGTCACCGCGCAACCCCCTGAGAGCGTCGAGATTCAGGCTTTCACCCTGATGATGATCCGCCTGGATGGCTGCCTGACCTGCCACGCCGACAGCTACCGCGCCATGCGCGGCTGCACGTTGTGCGCCCAGCAGACGATCACCCGCTTCAAGGGGAGCGATGAGGAATTGCTGTCTGCCTTTGAGCAGGCGCGCCGCGATGTGCTCCGCTGGCACGCCACGGGCGAAGTCCCCCTTAGCGAGCGGCTGCCCCCCGAGATACAATGAAAGCAGCGTGACCCAACCTGGTTACCTGTTCCACCCATCTGGAACTTACACAGAAAGACCTCCGCTATGACCGTTGATTCAACCGTCCGGCACTTTATCGCCGTCAGCAGCGGCAAGGGTGGCGTCGGCAAGAGCACCGTTGCCGCCAATCTTGCCGTGGCCTGGGCGCAGAACGGCGCGGCTGTTGGCTTGCTCGATGCTGATATCACCGGCCCCAACCTGCCGATG
>FWPU01000386.1_pt1 | contig 130492 bp, 102 predicted proteins | sample 2228361 | NCBI WGS metagenome assembly FWPU01 (sample SAMEA103939777, study PRJEB20133) | metagenome | reverse complement strand
CGACAAGCAAGCAGGGCGCGCTGACCCGGCGCGGCAATTCGGGCAGGTCAATATTCTGTATGCTCACCAGCGAGAGGGCGATGGCTTTGGGGTCAGCCTTGCAGGCTTCTTGCCAGGCGGTTTCTGTAGCGGGAGTGCGCTCCATCAGCCATTCCGCCAGCTCTGCCGGCGAACTGGAGCGCAGACGAGGATGCAGGGCGTTTTCTTGGCGCGGTAGACCGATGGCCATAATCCGGTCAACAGAGGCTGGATGCTGTGTGGCGAAAAGCAGGCTCAAGACAGCCCCCAGCCCATGACCGATCAGGGCGATCTTGCCGATACCCAGTTCAGCTAGAAACTCGCTCAGCAGGCTCAATTGCTGGTCAATGGAGTAATAGGTAGGGTTTTTTGCTGTATCGCCGAAGCCCCACAAATCCAGGGCGTAGGCGCGGAACTGCACTGAGGCCGCCTGCATCGTTGGAATCCAATAGCGCCAGGAACCGACCCAGTCGTGCAGGAAGACGATGGGGCGGCCACGTCCCAGCACTTCATAGTGGATGATCTCGTCTCGCAGGATGACGGCGCTCATGTGAATCGGATGCGACAGCCCAGCTCATTTGCCAATTCGGGTCAGGATCGCCTCCACGCTCTCGGTGAGCTGGTCGGGAGAGAATGGCTTGACGATATATTCCACCGCTCCGGCTTCAAAACCGGTTTGAATCTCAGCGTCCTGTCCCTTAGCAGAGAGGAAGACGACCGGAATATCGCGGGTTTTCTCGTGGGCTTTGATCAGGCGACACGAATCATAACCATTCATGCGCGGCATGCGCACGTCCATCAGGATAAGATCCGGGAGTATTTCAATCGCCTTGTGGTACGCCTCCTCCCCGTTTGGCGTCGCCGTCACCTGATGGCCGGCGAACTGCAGGGTAAAGGTGATCAAATCGCGGATATCGGGTTCATCTTCAGCGATCAGGATGTTTGCCATTGACAATTGGCTCCTGAATGGTTTGGCTTTCGGGATGGTAAATGGGCAAGGTGAAGGAAAACGTGCTGCCTTCGCCGGGGACGCCGCTGCTCTTCAGCCAGATGCGACCGTTGTGCATCTCTACCAGATGCTGGACGATAGATAGCCCCAATCCCGTTCCAGAGGTCGCTAGCACAAAAGGATGTTCGCCGCGGTAGAAGCGCTCGAAAACGCGCGGTTGCAGCTCTTGCGGAATGCCAATGCCGGTATCCTGGACATCAACCTGGATTTCATTGCCCAGCCGGTGCAAAGAGACGGTAATCTGACCGCCCGCTGCAGTGTAATCGTAGGCGTTTTCGAGCAAATTATCCAGCACCTGGGCAAGGCGTTCAGCATCTCCCCATACCAACGGTATCCGACGAGCTGGCTTGAATTGAATGTGCATTGGCTTCTTTTCCCGCTGCGAGCGGCTCACCAGGCGATTGACCGCTTCCTGGGCGATCTCTGCCAGGTTGAGCGGCTGCCGGGACAGGCTTACCCGGCCAGTCTCGATGCGGGAAATATCCAGCAAGTCGTTGACCAGCAGCGTCAGGCGTTCGGTGTTGTTCTTGACGATTTCCAGGAAGTGCTTTTGTCGGTCATCCAGCTCTCCGGCAGCGCCCATGAGCAGGATATCCACATAGCCTTTGATCGCCGTCATTGGCGTGCGCAGCTCGTGGCTGACTGTGGCGACAAACTCGGACTTCAAGCGGTCAATCTCGACCTGGTGAGTAATGTCGCGAAAGATCGAGACTGTGCCGAGGAACTGGTTGCGCAGGCTGACCGGCGCCAGGTGGACAGATACCACGCCGCCGTCATCCAGAGGGATTTGCTCTTCACAGACTTCACCGCGCTGGTGCGAGGCAGGGTCTGCCGACCAGGAGCGGATGGTTTCCATCCAGGATTGCGCGGCGCGGCCAAACAGACCGGTGAAATCTTCCAGAGATTTGCCAATCACGCGCGAGCGATTCAGCTTCAAGATGCGCTCGGCGGAGGCGTTGAACAGGGTGATGCGCTGCCGGGCGTCCGTCACCAGGACGCCATCCGCCACGGCTTCCAGGATCGCCTGCGAGCGGCTGGCCTCGACCTGCTGCTCGCGCAGCATCTTCCCTAAATCCTCAGCCTGGTCGCGAATCAACCGATATAGTTCGGCGTTGTTGACCGCCACCGCAACCTGGTTTGCCGCCGCCTGCACCAGATCGAGCTGATCGGGGGAGAAGTGTGATTCCTGGCGGTGGAAGAAAAGCAATGCGCCTAGCGCTTCCTCGCCGATCATCAAGGGTACGCCGATGGCACTGCGATGTTCGGTGGGCACTTCGCTGCGCTGCACCCACCGTTCATCTTGCAAGACATTGGAAATCAACACTGGCTCACGGTGGGATATGACCCAACCAGCCAAGCCCTGATCTGGCGAGAATGGGGTCAGCCGATTTTCCTGATGCGGGGTAGGCGCGTAGCCAACCGAGGCCAGATGATGGAGATTCTTCTCGCCTTCTCTCAGGATGAGTACACTGATCTGCTCCGCGTCGACGATTTCGTTGAGCACTTTCAGTGTGCGGTTGAGCACCTGTTCCAGGTCGAGGCTGGCTGAGAGCTCGGTGATGATGCGCAGCAGGGTCTCAGACCGTTTGTGTTCGCGGGCTAGCTCGAGTGTGCGCTCTTCTACGCGCTTTTCCAGGTGCTGGCTAAGGTTACGCGTTTCAGCAAATAACCTGGCGTTTTGGATGGAAACCGCCGCCTGGTTGCTGATGGTGCGCCCCAGGCCGGTTTCCTCCGCCGTGAAGTGATAAGGCTCCTGGGTGTGCACCAGCAGAGCGCCATGTAGATCGTTGCCAGTTGCCAACGGCAATACGAGCAGAGAACGAGTGTGGCGCTGGCTGAAGAAATCTGTCAGCGACGATAATTCTGGCTCTGCAGACACGTCTTCGTAGTACAACACGCCCAATGTCTCGCGCAGGCGCTCAAAGCAAGCTGCCTGAGGCAGGACTTCAGTCACCGCCGGCGAAGATTCCGGGTGTTCGGCGATCAGGGAGATGGTGCCATCAGCCTTGAATATGGCGGCTGAAACGGTTGTGCAGCTAATCGCCTGAAAGAGTTCCCGGCTGGTGATTTGCAGAATATGGATGATGTCCAGGCTTTGGCTGAGGGCGGTGGAAAGCCGGTTGAGCATTTCCAATCGCTGAGTGCGCTGATCCAGCTCGAAGGCGCGGCTGAGGCTATCCTGGAACAGGCGGGCGTTCTCCAGCGCAACAGCTGCCTGGCCGGCAAACGTGGTTGCGATTTGCACATCTTCGGCGCTGTAATAATTGGCTTCATTTTTTTCGAGTGCAATGACGCCAATCACTTTGCGACTGACAAGCAGTGGCAAACCCAGCCAGGCAAGCCGCTCTGGCTCGAACAAAGACGGGAAACGCGGGTCGTGGCGGATGTCGCCAATGTTAAGCGGCTCACCAGTGCTGATCATCTCGCTCAGGAGTTGAGAATCTTCGACGGCGACGTTGAGGCCCAGTCGCTCATCATCGTCCTTGAAACCGCGAGCCGCCTTCACAACCGCCCGATCTTCCTGCAGCAGCCAGAGGGTGCCAGTATCGTACGGCACAATCTCGGCCAGTTGATCGAGCAGTATGGCGACCAGGTCATCGGGCTGCAAGCGCGAAGTCAGTCTGGCAGCTGCCTGGTTGAGCGCCTGCAATTGCTGGGCGCGTTGCTCCGCAGCGCGATACAGCCGCGTATTTTCCAGGTTAAGGGCTGTTTGTTGGGCAAGGGAGACAATCAGGCTTTGATCGGAGGCGGAAAAGGCTGCTGGGGAGGAGTAGCTGTCCAGCACCAACACGCCCAGCGGCGCGGCATGAGGCGCAGGCTTGATCGGGATCACCATGCTGGAAAGCGGCAACCTGCCTTGGGTTGCGTCCCGATAGCGCAACAGGTTCTCTGATGAGAGCTCATAATGCCTGGCGAAATTCACTTCGTCCAGCCGTTGCGGCTCGCCTGTTTGGAAAACCAATCCAGGCAGTGCCTCGCCGGGGCGGTAGCAGATCTCCAGCAATCGGTCTCTATTGGGAAAGCCAATTGCCGCGTGGGGAATGAGCAGACCGCGTTTCGGATGCCACAGCGCAACCATACAGGCTTCAGTCTGGGGGAGCAGGCGGATGGCGTTCTCTACCAGGGTCTGCAGCAGGCTGTCTGGATCATGGCCACCAAGCTGGCGGCTGAAGTCCAACAGCAGATTGACCTCTTCCAACCGATGGCTGGTCTCACGGATACGGTGCAAATTTTGCAGGCTGGTAGCCGCCAGGCGCGCAAGCAGGGAGAACAGCGCCTCGTCATCCGGGTTGAAATCGGCGGTTGGCGCATTCCCTATAGTCAGAATGGCGTAACGAGGCCCATCTTTGGGAGAGATGGGCAGGCAAATGAAACTGGCGGCATTGGCAGCGCTCAGCAATGGCACCTGAGCCCATTCTTTCTGGCTCTCCAGGTCTGAGACAAGCAAGGTTTCTCCACTTTGCAAGCAATGGCTCAGCGGATTGCGCTGTCCAAGCAGCGCTTCCAGGTTGGTTGATTGCGGCGTTTTTCCCAGCGTGTGGATCAAGCGCGGCCCGTGGGGTGTGTCCTGCGCAATCAAGCCCAACTGCATACCCAGGCGAGTGGTGAGCTCTTCTGCCAGAGCGTGCAAGACGCTCAGCGCGTCTTTCTGTTGATTAATAACCTCGGCGATTTCTAATCCGTCGCGAATGCGACGAGAGCGTTGACTTAGCAATTCGATTGTCTGGGCTTGCTCCAGCTCCTTTTGCACCAGCAAGGGCACCTGAGCGCGGGTAAGCTGGTCAGCAGCTCTGGTTTGTTCCAATTCTGCCTGAGTTTCTGCCAGGCGGGTGGATAACAGGTTCAGTTTGTTGTGAACTTCGATGATGGCAGTTACCTGCGCGCCGAATATTTCGACTGCTTCGATGGTAGCCCGGTCGGGTCGGAGTCCCTCGCGCGGCGCGTCCAAGCTGATCAGGCCGAGCGGTTCTTCATGCAGGTTCAGTAAGGGGATGAAGAACAGATCTTCGGGATGCCAGGCTGCCTTGCTGCGTTCACTGGAGGGAAGGCTGCTTTCGGTTGGCAGGATGGTCAGCGTGTGGATATCCGCCGGGATGATCGGCATGCGTTCGTAGGGGATAAAGTAAGCGCGTCCGAAAGAAAATTCGGGCTGTAAAATTTTGCGTACACTGCTCCAGGCCACCGGATGGCTTTGGAGTTCCCTCATATCTGCATCGGAGATGCCTGCGCCAGCTACCCGGCGCAGTTCGCCGCTCGTTGCGTCGTAGACGCTGATGAGCACCGATTCGAACGCGGCAGCTTCCTGGATGATGCGGGCAATTTGCGCCAAAGCCTGCTCCAGGCTGAGCTCGGTTTGCATCACCTGGTTAATCTCGAGCACCTTTGCCAGAATTTCTAAGCGACGGTTGAGTAATTCACCGCGCCGAACCTGTTCCTGATAGCGCAGGGCATTGCCCAGGGCAATTGCTGCCTGGATGGCAAGGGTTTCCCCAATCCCCAAAGCAGCTTCGTCGAAGCGGTGAGGAGAGCGCGAGTGCAGGTGAATTAATCCTGCAATTTGCTTCTGATAGGCAATGGGAACGATCATCGCACTGCGCACGCCCGGATGAGGAGGCGGCGCGGGTGGAGGAGAGCGGCGGCCAGCTCGGCGGAAACTAACCGTTTGCTCGAAATCGTTGATGATGAGGGCTTCCTGGTTCTCTATCACGACTTGTTCGAGCGGGCTGAGCGTCGGCGCATGAGAGTCGCCCAGTTGGAGTTGAATCTGTGGTGGATTCGGGCTTGAATCCGGCGCTTGCAGTTCATTCAGCTCGAAGAGCATGATGGTGCCGCAATCGGCGGCGGTGGTATGCAAGGCTTCTTCGTAGACGCGCTGCAACAGGTGGCGCAAATCCAGGGTGGAGTTCAACTCGCGGCTGATGCGGGTGAGGGCAGTAAGCTGGTCAACGCGCCGGCGCAGGCTCTCGTCAGTTTGGGAATACAAACGGGATTGCTCGATAGCCCCGGCAAGTTGTCCGGCGGCGGTGGTCAGCGTGAGCAAGTCGCCGCTGTTGAAAAAGCCGGTTTTCCCGCTGCCGAAGAGAATTTCACCAATGCCGCGTTCCCGGATGATCAGCGGCAGTATCATCAGGGAGCGGATGTTCAGGGACTGGGCGAGATGCCTGTAAACCGGCAACAACTCCGGGTCTTCAATTACATCATCGCTCAGGTATGGGGATTGTTTCTCGGTGACCGTCTGGCGAAATTGAAGATCATCGGTGGGCAGGCGTCCCAGGCGGGCTGCTTGCTCCGGTGTAATGCCGAACAGCGACGGCGAGTGTAGTCGCAATTCGTTCAGGTTCTCGTCCAACAGAAAAATGGAAGCGCAATCCGCGCCGAGCAATCGCGCCAGATCTTGAAGGGAGTACTTCAAGATTTCGTCCAGGGTGGCGGTGGAGCCAAGCAGACTGCCAATGCGACGCAAGGTTTCAGCCCGTTGCGCCCGACGGCTGGATTCTTGCAACAAAGTGGCGTTCTCGATGATCGGCGCGGTTTGGGCGGCGATTGTGGTTAGTAACTGTAAGTCATTCGGGTTGAAAGCGCTGCCATCCTTCTTATCGCCAGCCAGCAAGTATCCAAGCCCGCGCCCGCCAGAAACCAGCGGCACGAGCACAGCACGCTGGATGCCCGCAGTGATTGCCAGGCGATCCAGCCCCAGGGCGCCAAATCTGGCGTCCGACGCTGCCTGGTCGGTCTGGATCATTTCCTGGGCAAGCCAGATTGCTTCGCCCTCTGAGCCGGCTGCGATCGGGAAGCGTGTCCAACCTAACATGGTGGGTTGAAAACCAATGAGAGGATGCTTACCCTCGAACAAGCGTCTGCTTTCGTCATAGATTAAGAAGCCGAGAAAGCGGACTTCCAGGAGTGAGACAATGGTTTCGACCAGATGAGCGTACACTTCCTCCAGTGAAGACAAGGAGGCGCTTGCCTGAGAAAGCCGGGCAAACCCGCTCATTTCTCGCAAGCGGCGTTGTTCCTCCTGATAGTGCAGAGCATGTTGCAGGGCAATGGCAGCCTGCTCTGCCAGCAGGCGAATGGCGTTCAGGTCGTCTTCGTGATAAGCGTCGCGCTCCAGCGAAGCCAGCTCAAGCACAGCCAAAGGCGCATCATCGACCATGAGGGGTATGCCCAGGTAAGAGAGGCATGGATACGGCTTGTCGGCCAGTTGGGGATGTTCTTGCTTGAATTGGTCAAGATCTGTAATCCGCAGCGGTTGGCGTTGGCGCAGGACGTACCCAGCCAGGCTGTTATCCAGCGTATACCGCTCGCTGCGCCTGATCAATCCGGTTTCAGATAACCGGTAAGGGATCAACTGACCGATTTCTATCTCGATCAGGGCAATTTCCTGATAGTCCGATTTCACCAATGTTGCGGCATTCTCCAGGATAGACTGCAGTGTGGCATCCAGCTCCAGGCTGGACATCAAGCTCTGGCTGAGGGCGCGAAAACGCTCGAAGGCGCGCCGCATGGCGAGGATCTGCTCCGAAGCGGCGCCCTCATCTGCAGAGAAGGTCGAGATCACTTGTGCTTGTCTCAAAGCCACCAGCAGGGCACGGTTGCCGTTGTAGGGCAGGGCATATGAGATACCCTCTACCGGCCTGTCGTGGATGCGAAAACTGGCCTGTCCTTCAGCCGCGCACAAGCGTAAAAAGGCTTCTTGCGGTCGGGTAATCCGTCCGATGCGCTCCAGATGTGGCTCGCGCTGGTTGAGCATGAACCACTGGCGCGCTGTCTGGTTCAGATAGGCAATCTTCCCCCCTGGTTGCACCAGCAAGACAGCCTCAGTGGGAGAAGCCTGGTCGAGGATGGGGGGGAGGTGGGCAGACGATGCCTCTGACGTTTCCTGGCGGCGGACGGCAGCGCGCGAGAGCAAGGTGAATGCGATGAATGCAATCCCGACGAAGATTAGCGCCAGACCCAACGTGAAGGGGCTCATGACCGCAACACCGAAAGAGAGTGCGCCTCAAACATCCTGACGACGCGCTTCTGCAGCCAGCTCTGTGATCTCGCGGATGTCGCCAAATTGATATTGTGAGGGGGAGACGATGCCAACCGCCAGGGTCATCAGGGGTGCCTGCACCGGTTGGTTGTGTTCATCGGTTGTAAGCAGGTATCCCCGCTGGCGGTCAATGAAATTGTAATGTGTTTGTACCTCTTCAGCGAACCGCTCCTTGAGGGTTGTGCGAATCCCTTGGGCTGCAGAATCGGCGGTAATGATAATGAAATGTTCACCGCCGACGTGGCCGATAAAGTCTTGTAAAGAGCCTTGCTGATTGACCACTTCGTTGATGAGCATGGCGGTGAAGCGTAGAACGTCATCGCCAGCCACGAATCCATATACCTCCTTGAAAGCGTCGAAGTGATTGATGCGCAGGTCGAGTAGCGCCCAGCCTTGCTCGCGAATCGTGCGGCGGAGCTGTTCCTCAATCAAGCGTCCAGCGGGCAAGCCGGAAGTGGGATCGGTGAGGCTCTGCTGTTCTGCTCGCACAATGGCGCGTTGGACGCGCAGCTTGAGCTCCTCGATGTCGAAAGGCTTGGTGATGTAATCATCTGCGCCTAATTCCAGCCCCTGCAGCTTGTCGCGGCGCTCATCTTTTTGTGTCAGGAAGATAATTGGCACATGGCTGGTGCGCGTGTTGGTGCGCAAGACGCGGCAGACTTCAAAACCGTCGATATCAGGAAGCATGATATCCAGGATGATGAGGTGGGGCAGGGATTGTCTGGTCTTTTCCAGCGCAACAGACCCGCGCGGGGCGATGTCCACCTCATACTGCAGACCGGAGAAGAAAATCCGCAGCATATTGGCGATATCGTAATCATCTTCGACAATCAAGAGCCGTGGTTTGCCCATAAACGCCTCCCTATGTACATGCCTAGAGGTTTGTGCCCATCCCTTTCACCAGGAATCGACGATCATCTCGCCGGCGCGGGGATAGAGGCGCGGATGAAGATGCGCGAAGGAAAGCTTGTGATGATCACTGTCTTCATAATGAACATCGCGATCAATCACCCGTCGCTCGTTCGAAGCAAACAAGACGACGTCGGATTCGATGGTGCGCGCCGGAAAGACGATCATTCCTGATCCGATGCGACAGTTGTGCCCCACGCAGCCGCCCAGCACCGGTCGGTTCGAAGGGCCGAGCTGCTGGTTGCCCGTCAGGGCGCGGATGGGCGCCGGCAACAGGTTGAAATCGGTGAAGGTACATCCCGCGCCGATAAAGGTGTTCCGCCCAATGACGCACATTTGCAGGCAGGCGTTCTGCGCCACCATGCTGTTGTCCATCAGGGTGGTCATGAAGAGCGAGGCGCGGAAGGGCAGGAATGCGCCATCGCCGATGACTGAGAGCATGAGCTGACAGTCCTGGGAAATGTTCACGTTGTCACCGATGATGCAATTTTCGATCACCGCGCCGGCGTTGATGGTGACGTTATCGCCGATGGTGGTCGGACCATGGATCACTGCATGGGGGTCAATCAGGCAATTTCGCCCAATTTTCACCAGCTCGGAACATTCCAACACCTGCCGACCTTCGAACATCGCTTTGGCAAGGATTTTCAGCTTATACAATGGTTCCTGTTTGAGCCGATCTTCGAAATGAGCGCCGCGCGTGAACAGGCCAAAGACAACATCGGCGATGAAAATATGCACCCAGGCGTCAATGGCAATCAGGCTGCGGCGCGGCACCTGAAAGACCAGGTCGCCTTTTTCGTGCGCCATGTAGGTGGGCACATGGTAATAACCTACCTCGAGCGATTGCAGGTCAATCGGCAGGGGTTCAGCCTGAGCGGTGATCCCCGCCGGGTAATACCACAGCTCGGCGAGATAGAGATCGCCGTTGGGGGTGTAGGAGGTGGACAGGGGCAGGGCATGTTCACGAAAGGCGGGATCACTGGCGTAGAAGGCGGCCTGGCTGGGGCGGCGGCGACGCCTGGCCTCGCCGAGGAAAGCTTGCAGATATTCTGGATTGAAGTACAGATTATCACGATAGACCACGCACTCTTCGGTGGTTTCTGGCAGGCGAGCCCCTGGCGGCAGTTCAAGCTCGCGATGGGTAAAAGGCGCCAGCGCATCTCGCTGCGCCAGCCAGAGCGGCTTGTTGAGAATGCGCAGGTCGCGGGCGCGCTCGTTGAAGGGGGGAATCTGGCGAGGGTCTTGCAGGATAATCTTCAACATTGCCTTGCCGTGCTGCTCATTCCAGCGGTTGCTTGTCAATCACGATTGTGCAGGCAGGATCGCCGCACGCGATGCAGCCAATCTCCTCCACACAGAAATACTTCCCGCTGCTGACCCAGTAGAGGGCTTCTTGCAGGATGCCAACCGCCAGATGACAAACGGGCGTGTCGCTCTGCCTTCCCCAACATATCGGACAGCGATCGATCCGCCAGACAATTTTGGATTCTTGATCTGCCACGCTCACCCGTTGATCCGAAAACTGATTGAAGATGTCGGCAAACAGACCCGAACCCACGTAGAGCTTCTCACTCAAAGGGAGCAAGCGGAAAGCCAGATCGGTCAGACCGAGCATCGGACCGAACTCACGCAGCCCGTATTTAAAACTGGCGCGGCCAGCGCGCAAAGCCACACCCTGACCGCCTCGTGGCCCGTAGAGTTTCTCCAATGCGGTTTGAATTGCGCTCAAATCGGCAAAATCGAATTCCCGATCCAGATTATTGGCCGGATAGTGGTGAATCCAGTTTGAGAGGTCCGCTGTGTTTAGCACAGCGTTTAACCCGTTTCTTCCCAGCACTTCTTCCATGCCGAGCAAGATGATGCGGCCCATTTTGTTGGGGTAGTAATAGCGCGCACCCGATCCAGTCATGCCGGACCATCCTGCCCATTCAGAAAATCAATCAGCGTACTGGTAAAACGCTGAGGCTCGTCGAGCATGATGAAGTGCCCGGCGCGCTTGAAGCGTTCGATGCGGGCATGAGGGACGCCTGCCTGGATGGGCTGCCACTGGTTTGGGCTGACTACCACGTCTAAATCGCCGTACATGCCCAGGACCGGCGCTCCAATCTGCTGGAGGTGCGGGCGCAGGTCAACCCGACGCAGCGAAGCAATGCTGAGCAGGAACGAATCCAGCGTGGTTTGGGAGAGATCGCGGTTCATCATGTCAGGCCAGCGCGGGTCACGTGAGTAGAGCGGGGCAAGCACGCGGAAGCCCAGGCGCAATATCCACAGGTTGTGGTGAATCACTTTGGCAATTGGTCGCCGCCCAAATAGCTTGAGCAAAAACGACAGCGATGATCCCACGATGGGAGAACCAACCACCACTACTTTCTCCACCTGCTGCGGGTATCGGATGGCAAACATCAGGCTCACCGTTCCGCCCATGCTGTGCCCCACCAGGGGGGCGCGGGCTATGCCCAATTGCTCCATGAATTGGTTGACCATGACCACAAAGTCCGATACCGTGAAGGTTGGACGCTTTTTTCCGGATTCGCCAAAGCCCCAAAAATCCAGGGCGTAGGTGCGAAAGTGTTGCCCAATGTGGGTCATAGTCTCCTGCCACAAACCCCAGGAGCCGAGCCAGCCGTGAAGCAGGATCACCGGCTGGCCTCTGCCGAACACCTCATAGTGGAGAATTCCCTGGTCTGTGGTGATCGAGGACACAGCGACAATCTCTCCAGGCGATTGGCGTTTGCGTCAGATTCGTCCTGACGTTCCGCCTTGGCTGCTGGGGGGTGGCGCTCAGGCGGGCATTTCGTCCATTTCCGCCAGGATGCTATACAACAGCTCCAACAGCACCGTTTTGACCGACTCTTTGTTGGTGGCGACGCAGCGGATCAACTTCACCTTGGAATCCAGGCGCAGGGCGATGCGCATGTCGTCAAGCTCCCAGGCATCCTCCAAATCCTGTTTGTTAGCCGCCACCACGTATGGGGTTGGCGCATAGGCGCGGAACGTCTCCAGGATGCTGCGTGCCTCGCGAAATGTCTCGGGCCGCGTGCTGTCCACCATCACCACAAAGCCCAGCATTCCCTCGGAGAGGATCTCCCACATGAAATCGAAGCGCTTTTGCCCCGGCGTGCCAAACAGGTACAGCACCAGATCATCGTCAACGGTGATGCGCCCAAAATCCATGGCAACGGTGGTGGTCTCTTTAATCCGTTCGGAGGCGGTGGTGATCTTGCGCTCGGTGGAGACGACGTTGATCTCGCTTACCGAGCGGATGAACTCGGTTTTACCTGCATTGAAGGGTCCGGTGATCACCATTTTTACCGTTTGCATAGCCTCTGCCCCTGCCGAGTCGTCCATAGATTAGAGCGAACGGATGCGCCGGATCAGCCGGTTGATCAAAGATACCTGCTCTTGCTTTGCCTGAGGTTGGGTCGCCTGGCGAGTGAGCGGCGTGATGACCGGCGCCCCTTCCGGGCGGACGATTTCCACCAGGCCAGCCTGGAGCAATCCATAAACGATTCTGCGGATCTCAAGATCGTTCAGTTTGACAGCGCGAGCAATCTGACGCATGGTATTTTTGGGGTTGATGTAAGACGCCACCTTCCACTCCACCATGCTGAGGTTGACGTTGCGCAGGTTGGCGCCGGGTCGTTCGGTGAACTTCAATGCCATGTCCAGGCTGGGGATCTCATCCTGAAGTTGTTCCATCTCCCGCATGCGCCGGGCACCTTCGATGATCAGATTCTCCAGGCTGATGCGGACGGTGATCTTGTCCTCGGGCGGACGGGCGTCGTTTTCGAAGCGGAAAAGGCCATCTCCCCAGGTGAACAAGCGGTTGACAATGCCGATGAAGTGCTGTTGCAAGCTGGCGAGTATATCTTGTTGGCTCAGGTAGCTGGCGTTGATCAGCAACAGCCCCAGCTCTTTATCGCTGATGTTGCCGGCGCGCTGCTGAATGATCTGATGTTGAGCAGCACTCAACTTTTTCGAGCGGTACAGGATGGTTGCCAGGCTGTTGTCAGCCTGACCATCTTGTGCATACGCCAGCTTCCCATCACGGAAATACATCTGGATGCTTTCGCCTGCTCCTTCGATCACCAGGCTGCCGGTTTTATGCGCCAGGTTGATCAGATTGAGCAGTTGGGTGATGGTGAAGTCGCGTAAATTGCCCTTAAGCGTCATGTTGCCGAAACCAAATTCTCCGCAGACGGGAGAGGAATGACGAGATTATAATACATGGCGCGGTAGTAGGAAATAATGGTATTGTAAGGTGGGCAGGGAGCTAGAGCTTTCCTTGACATGCCCCTGGCTTGAGTTTATAATCCGCTTCGCAAAATTCCTCGATAGCTCAATTCGGCAGAGCGGGCGGCTGTTAACCGCTAGGTTCCAGGTTCGAGTCCTGGTCGAGGAGCCTTTTTCAGTTTGCCTCAGGTGCAGGCAGACTTTTTTATTCCTCCAGGAATACACTGGGCACCTGTCAGCAACTCAGCGAATTGTGCCAGGTGTTACGGCCGCCGATTATTCTGGGCTATAGCTTTGTCCAAGCCCCCTATTCCTTTCGCTGGGTTAAGGCTAACACCCGGCAGCTCTAGTTCTTCATAACGTCTGCTAAGCAATCAAGAAAGGGCTGCCACACGGTTGCGACCGCTTTCTTTTGCCTGGTAGAGGGCCTGATCGGCGCGCTCCATCAGACTTTCCAGTGTTTTGCAATCGTCGCGCAGAGCGGCCACGCCGACGCTGACAGTTATATACAGGGGCTTGCCGTTGGCGCTGAAGGGGATGCGGGCGATGCTGGTGCGCAGGCGTTCGGCGACCAGGCAGGCGTTCTCCAGGCTGGTTTCTGGTAGCAAGACGATGAACTCATCTCCACCATAGCGCCCGAGCAGGTCAATCTGGCGCAGCTCTTGGGCGCAACGGGAGGTCAACCCCATCAGGATGCGATCGCCGGTGAGATGGCCATGTAAGTCGTTGATTTGCTTGAACAGGTCGATATCGAGCATCAGGGCGGATAGGGGATGCCCAAAACGCAATGATCGTTCGACCTCCCGGCGACCCAGCTCGATGAAGCCGCGCCGGTTGTAGAAACCGGTGAGGGTATCGGTAATCGCCTGCTTCTGGACTTCGGCGTGGAGCTGGGCGTTTTGGATGGCGGTCGTGGCGGTGGCTGCGAAGCTGACCAGCAAGGCCAGATCGGCTTCGGTGAAGGCGTCTGGCTGGTTCGACTCCAGCGAGATAGCCCCCAGGCATTGTTCTCCCACAACCAGCGGGGCGACGATGATTGCGCCGCTGCGCTCTGCCTGCTGACCAGCCTCTGGGGCATGAGCAATGAGCAACGGCCGGCGCTCGCGCACTGCTTGAGCGGTCAAACCGCCCTCGGTGCTGCGGTTGAAGGCGCGAATGCGTGGGTCGGTCTGGCTGTGGGCTGCTCGCAGTTGAAGCTGGCCGGTATCGCGTTCAATCAGGTGGACGAATCCATGCCGGGCAGCCGGGATGGCGCTCAGGGAGGCGTCCAGAATCTGTCCGAGCAGGACCTCGAGGTCCAGGGTGTTCAGCAAGGCTGTGGTCGCGCGCTGTAAGGCATCCAGTTCCTGGGCGCGATCCTGGGCAGATTTCAATGCCCTTGCCCGGGCAATTGCCAGAGCGATCTGGCTGGCGGCTTGTTCACCCACGGTGATTTCGCCTTCGAGGAAGTTCCGGCGGGTCTGGAAGGTGAGGATAGCCGCTCCGAGCCGGTGTTCCGCGGTGATGAGGGGCAAAGCCAGCAGCGATTGAATATGGAGCTGATTGCGGAGATAGGGACTCAGAAGTGGGGATTTCTCCGCCTCCTTGATCGCCAGGTGCTTGCCAGCGCGAATGACCTCGCCCAACAGCCCCAGGTCTCCAGGGGCTATTTCGGGGTCGCGGCCCGGCGCGGGTTCGGCAGCATAGTGAGCAATAAAATGCGGCTGTTGACGGCCTTCATCCCACAATGCAAGTAGGGCGTGATCAGCGCGGAAGAGGCTACCCAGCTCCTGGGTAACCGTGTGAAGCATGGTGTACAAATATGGTGATTGTAACGCTGCCTGAGTGATCTTGTTCAGCAGGTGAAGTGTGCGCTGTTGGTTGCGCAGCTCAGCTTCACGTTGTTCCGCCCTCAGCCGTTGTTTGCGCTGGCTGTCCAGAAGGCGCGAGTTGACGATTGCCAGTGCAGCCTGGTTGGCGACGGCGCTCAAGAATGCATGGTCTTGGGTGGTGAAATCTTTGTGATCCTGATTCTCGACGGTAAGAGTGCCCAACACCTGGCCACTCGCTTCCAAGGTGAACTCCTGGCGCGCCGGGTTGTAGAAAGGCGATGCAGGCAGCGGGCGGTTTTTCAACGAGTTATTCTCCACCAGGCTCAGGTCCACGTAGGGATAGCCCATCGAATGTTGCAATTCTTGCGTCACAAGGGTGGCAATGCGTTCCTCATCCAGGGTCGGGGCGAGCTTCGAACTGAGCTGAACCAGAACCGCCTGGCGTTGAAGCTGTACCTGGCTGTTTTCCAGCTTGCTGTCCAGGTGCTTTTGCACCCGTCCGACCTCCCGGAAGGCAAACAGCACCAGCGCTACCAGGGCAGACGCGCCGACCAGCCAGATTGCCAGTTGGACATAAATTCCGCCAGCTTTGAGTAAGTGAAGGATCTCAATCAGGGAAATTAAGAGAAGGCTCAGGCCAAGGACGATCCATCGAAGCCTGCGCAGCGGCTGAGGGGGAGATGGTTTATGCTTCATACCGATTACCTGAGCTCACCCTCGATCACGATGGCGACCGATTACGCGACTCTTTCATACATTATAGATGATTTTTTGTTCGCTTTTCCTCAATTAAGAAAATTGCAAAGTGATTTGTGAGCCTCGCTGCACTTGTAAATCTGGATTACGAGCGCGGGAAGCGCCCAGCGTGGCGGTCGTCTTCGGGTTTCAGGGGCATGAAACCGCGCCCCAGGATTTCTTGAGCGGGCGAGACGATGACGAATGCCTGCGGATCAATAGAATTGACGATTGCCTTGAGATAATTGACTTCGGTGACGGTCAGGGCAATCATCAGCACAGAGTGGGATTTGCCGGTGTACATGCCTATCCCGGATAGCGAAGTGACGCCGCGGCTCAATTCCTTGAGAATTTGATTGGCAACGGTTTGGGCGCGGTCGGTGATGATGAAAGCCAGCAATTGCTGGCGGCGGCGGCTCAAACGATACCAGGGTTTCAGCCGACCTTTTTCCTTGGCCGAATCTCCACCGGGTACAAAAACCTTGCCTTCGGCAAAGCGAGGCAGTACTTCACCGGTTGCCTGCTGCAGCCTGGCGGTGAACAAGGCGAATAGCAGTAGCAGAGCCATGAACAGAAAGCCGACAGACAACACCAACCATCCGGGGATGGCGCCAATGGCGGCATTTTGGGCAAATTCGTCCCATGAGCGAACCGAAACCGGATACACGGCCACCTTGGCTACCCAGGCGAGCGACAGGATCATATAAATCCAGATGTAATTGCGGCGCAACCTGCGGCCAATGGCTTCCCAGGCCGAAATCGGAAATTGCGGCTGGAGCAGGTTCTCAGCCAGGCTTTCAGCCCAATCTGGCGCGGGATGAAATGGGGGCACAAGCATGGCGGCATAGAAATCCGTCTCCATCAGCCGGATGCGGTAACTCCACAGCTCGTAGTAGCGGTAGCGGCGAGCTTCGATATACAAAAACAGGCTGATTAACAAGGCGTTGAGGAGAATGACGCCATGAAAACCTCCCTGGCTGAAGGCAATAGTCAGGGCAGCGCCGGTGGCAACTACCGCCCAATTGGTGGTGGCGTCCAGTCGGGAGCGCCAAACATTGGCGCGTTGCACCTCGGCGCGGAAGAAGTGCACCATGGCGGTGGTAAACTCGCTGGGGCGCAGGCGATAGCCGCGAAAGGTCCACACCGCTTCTGTCTCTGGCGGATTCTGCCCCTGATTCTCAAGTGAGGGGTTCTGAGGGTTGTTATTGATATCTGCTTCGTTCATGGGATTCCCTTCTCTGATTTCATGCGATATCAACTCTCGCCTGGGACAAATACAATGTGTCCCCATCTTGTCAACCCAAAAGCAAACCAGGCGATCACAGTCCAATACAGTATATACTCAAAAAATGAGAAGATAAGCGCAGACAGGGGGGTGATTCCCTGCAACCAGGGCACTTTCTCGAGGATATGCAATGCGTAGATGCCGAACAGATGCTCGGCAATGCCTTCTAAGCCGCCCAAAATCACAAACCAGAGTATTGCCGAAACTGGCAGCAGGTTTGCCAGCCGCCACATCCCCAGGGCAATCAGGCCGTAAAACAAGGCGCTGGCAAAAGCCAGCCAACGCGCCCAGGGAGGATAAATATACTGGTAATAGATATCCCAGTCCAGCCAGAAGGCCACGATCGCAAAAACGCCCCAGACGATTGCCGAGGTCAAGGCAATGGGCAATGCGGAGCGCTGAAAATCATCGTTGTGGGAGACCAAAACCAGCGGGATGAGCAAAAGCAGGCCTGCCAGGGCAAAAGCGACCGTGCTTCCCCAAACATCTTGAGTTGTTAATTTGAAATCCATTGGGCTTGCCTGGTAGAATGTATTTGAGAAAGAATATAAGGGATTCTTGCAGTTTGTCAAGCCCTGCGGTTGAGCGGCATAATCTTGATCGAAAATCGTTGTGTGGGGGTGGTTGGGTCCCGGTGGGCTCCCCGGTCTTCAAAACCGGTGGCGGGTCGCTTTGCGGGCCGCGGTGGGTTCGACTCCCATCCACTCCCGCCTGGTATTTCTGAGCAGGTAGAGATTGCTGGATGTTGCCAACTGAATTCGATGTGTTGACGAGTATCGTCTCGCGGGTGATGCGCATAGAGGATATCACCCACGGCGAGGGTAAGCAGAACTATCTGGTTCGCTATCGCGGCTGCCTTTACCAGGAAGATACTGCGGCTGCGTATGATCAGCTCGCCGCAGCCTTGCGGCCGTTGCAGATCACACCGCTCTTCCGCAAAGAGAAAGATCAGCACGTCATCCTCTTGATGTCTGGGGTGATACAGCCGGGGAATTCCAAGGGATGGGTGAACCTGCTGCTCTTCTGTCTGACGGTTCTGAGTGTTTTGTTCGCCGGCACTTACTATACTTTGAACGGCATCTACGCCGGTCCGCCCAACCCGGGTTTTCAGGACTTGTTGCCATATATTCGCAACAGCCTGGGCGGCGGCATGGCCTTTACGGTGAGCTTGCTGGCGATTCTGCTGGCGCATGAGTTCGGCCATTACCTGGCAGGACGTTTCCACCGCACTGCGGTCACGCTTCCCTATTTCATCCCGTTCCCATTAACAGCATTTGGCACGATGGGCGCGTTCATCCGCCTCAAAGAGCCGCCAAAGAATAAGCGCATCCTGCTGGACATTGGCATCGCCGGTCCGATTGCCGGATTGGTGGTGGCAATACCGGTGTTGATTATCGGGTTGATGCTTTCCGAGGTGAGCGCCATTCCTGCTCAATTGCCACCAGGAATGGGGTTGCAAATCGAGGGCAACTCGTTGCTTTACCTGTTGCTCAAGTATCTGGTGTTTGGCCGATTGCTGCCTGCGCCTGGCAGTCAGTTGGATTTTCCCATGTTTCAATATTGGGTGATGTACTTCTTCACCGGTCGCCCGCTTCCACTGGGCGGGGTGGATGTGATGCTCTCACCGGTCGCCTGGGCGGGTTGGGCAGGGCTGCTGGTGACAGCGTTGAACCTGATCCCTGCAGGGCAACTGGACGGGGGTCATGTGGTGTACGTGTTGCTGGGGAAGCGCGCCAACCGGCTGCTCCCGATTATCTTGGTCATCCTGATGTTGTTGGGGCTTGCCTGGCCGGGTTGGTGGCTGTGGGCGATCTTGATCTTCTTGCTGGGCAGGTTGCACGCCGAGCCGCTTGACCAGATTACTGCGCTGGATCCGCGGCGACGGGCGGTTGCTTGGCTGGGGGTGTTGATTTTCCTTTTGGTATTCACTCCGGTGCCATTGCTGGCTGTTGGGTTGTAGAAAAGCTAGGGGGGTATTCAAGTCCATTTTGGGCGAGGCTGCTCGCCTATCAGTCTTGATAGAAACATTACAGATTGGTTTGCCATTCCTTGCCGACGCTGAGTGCTCATGCTAAACTCTTTGGCAGAGAGTGCCATGGCCGAAGATGTCATGCTCCATGAGGCGATTGAGGCTATCCGGCAGGGCCAGCGCGCCCGTGCAAGGGACCTGCTGACCCGCCTGTTGCGCGCCGATCAATCCAATCCTGAGTACTGGCTGTGGATGAGCGCGGTGGTGGACACCGCTAAGGAACAGACCTATTGCCTGCAAACCGCGCAGCGTCTGGCGCCACAGGACGACCGGGTACGCCGCGGTCTGGTGCTTAGCGGCGTTGCGCCACCGGATGCGAATGTGGTTCCACAGCCCCCCATCCGCCGCCAATGGCAGGTGGATGTGATGGAGGAACCTCCTTCTGGCATCAAAGCCATTTGGAGAAAACCAGCGGTGCGCCTGGCATTCTTGGGGCTGATCGGGCTGGTTGTGGTTGGGCTGATCCTGGCAGGGATCTTTGGCTCGGCGCGTACTCCGAGGGCGGTAGCCGCCCGTCCGACAAAAACTCCCGGGCCGCCGCCCACGTTTACCCTCACGCCAACCCCCCTTGGAGGAAAACCCACCCCTGTAATCACACCCTCGCCTACCTATACGGGACCAAAGCCGTTGTGGATGTTGCTGGAAGCCACGTACACCCCCACACCGCTTTATGTAAACACGCCTCATCCAATCAGCGAAGCCTACCGCGCCGGGCAACGCGCCTTGATGCGCGGCGATCTGGCGTCTGCTCTGAGTTTTTTCATCCAGGCGAGTCAGGTGGAGCCCAATTCCCCAGATATACCTTATTTCATCGGAGAGGTTGAGCGTGCGCTGGGTAAGTATGAGAGCGCCTTAGCGTATTACAATCGGGCAATTGATTTGAATCCGAATTTCGCCCCTGCCTACCTGGGGCGCGCCCGCTCCCGCTTGGCGATCAATCCGAAAGCCGATATTGCCGCAGACCTGCAAATTGCCATGGAGCGAGACCCCGGTCTGGGGGAAGCTTATCTCGAATGGGCAGCTTATCTTTTGTCCCAAGGGCAGTCAGAATCTGCCCAGCAGGCGATTGAATCGGCGGCGCATTTGCTACCCGATTCGCCATTGATCTCGCTCTATCGCGCTCAGTTTGCTTTGCAACAGGGGGAAGCAGAGCAGGCGCTTGCCCTGGCGCAGGAAGCCAGCCAGCGTGACCGCACCATGCTGCCGGCATATCTCACACTTGGCCAGGCTGCTTTGGCTAGCGGGGCGTTCGCCGAAGCCAGGGATGCCCTGGAACTTTACCTGGAGTACATGCCCAATGACGCCCAAGGCTGGCTTGCCCTGGCACGCGCCTACGCCGGCATGAGCCAACCTGACCAGGCTTATCTGGAGGTTTCAGCGCCGGCGGATAAGCAGCAGGTTCAATCTGCCTTGCGCGCCTTTGAGCGCGCCATTGCGCTCAACAAAGAGATGGCGGAGCTTTTCTTCTATCGCGGGCTATTGTATCTGGCAAACGGCGAAGGGCAACAAGCGGTGAACGACCTGTTTCGCGCGCGCCAGTTGGATACCCGGTCTTTTGCAATCAATCTGGCTATGGGGCGCGCTTTGCTCGCCGCCGGACGGATCCGGGATGGTTACGCCCAAATTGATGGATGCGAGAGACTCGTTCAGGACGACGAGCAACGCGCCGCGTTCTATTACTGGCGGGCTCTGGCAGGCGAGATGCTCCGCCTGGACGCCAAAGTGATTGCCGATTGGAAGGCGTTATTAAAATTACCGGCAGATGCCCTGCCATCATGCTCGGCAGAGACCGCCCAGAAGCACCTGGATGAGTTGACCAGCACACCAACGCCGCGGCCCTCTCCAACTGCGACCCATACACCCACACAAGCGCCAACCAAAACACTCGTGCCAAGCGCTACGGCTCAATCTACAAGCAATCCATAGTATTATCGTTGAACGCCCCTTGCCAAGCATCTGTGGGCGCGCTATAATCACATTTCGTTGCGTGATTCTGTTTGCGAGAAGGTTTTGGTAAGTCCTATGCCCATATATACCTATCGTTGTGAGAATTGCGGTATTCAGTTCGAGCGCCGGCAGCACTTCAGCGACGCTCCGCTGACGCGTTGCCCCGAGTGCAACAAAAAAACGTTGCGGAAAGTGTATTCGCCAGTTGGGATTGTGTTTAAGGGTTCGGGGTTTTATGCCACCGATCATCGCTCGCCTTCCGGCGCCAGCCGGCCTGGGGCAAACGATAAATCTGGCGAGAGCAAGAAAGAATCTGCCGGGGAAAGCGTTGCGGAAAAACCCAAGACCGAGGCGAAAGATTAGCGCGCCTCGAACAATTTATACCCATCCAGGGAGACGCCGCCAGATTGGGGCGTCTCCTTCTTAAGAGGAGGAATGATGAATAGGGAAGAATTGCTTGCCAGGGTTCAGGATGATCGGGTGAAATTTATCTCTCTCCAGTTCACGGATGTTACCGGCGCGGTGAAGAGCGTTGATATTCCGGTGCATCGCCTGGATTCAGCCCTGGATGACGGCGTGTGGTTCGATGGATCATCGGTGGAAGGGTTCGCCCGCATCCAGGAGAGCGACATGCGCCTGGTGATTGATCCGACGACATACGCCGTGCTGCCCTGGACGCCCACCGATTTTCGCCGGGCGCGCCTGTTCTGTGACATTTACCAGCCGGATGGCAGCCCCTTCCCGGGTGATCCGCGCGGCGCGCTGCGCCGCATCCTGGCGCAGATTGAAAGACGCGGCTGGACCTATTATGTCGGCCCAGAGCCGGAGTTCTTCCTCTTCCGGCGCAACGGCACAGAGCACATCCACCCCGTCCCTCACGATGTGGGCGGATATTTTGACTTCTCCGCCGTGGATGAAGCTGTGCGCGTGCGCACCGAGCTGATGGCAGCCCTGCTGGGTATGGGGCTGGAAGTGGAGATGGGACATCACGAAGTCGCCCTGGGCCAGCACGAGATCGATTTCCGCTTTGCCGACGCCCTGCGCGCTGCCGATAACATCCTTACCTTGAAATACACAGTCAAGGCGATCGCCGCGCAGTACGGACTGATCGCTTCCTTCATGCCCAAGCCGATCTTTGGCATCAATGGATCGGGCATGCATTGCCATCAGTCCATCTTCGATCATCACGGTAACAACTTATTTTTTGACCCCGATGACGAATACCACCTGTCGCCGCTGGCATATGGGTTTATCGCCGGTCAACTGGCTCATGCACGCGCGCTGGCGGCGGTGGTCGCCCCAACAGTCAACTCCTATAAGCGACTGGTGCCTGGCTATGAAGCGCCCGTTTATGTGTGCTGGGCACAGATCAACCGGTCGGCGCTGGTGCGCATCCCCATGTATACCGCCGGACGGGATAAGTCTATGCGGGCAGAGTTACGCTTCCCCGATCCATCCTCTAACCCATATCTGGCGCTGACCGCCATGCTGGCAGCCGCCCTTGACGGCATTGATAATCAGCTACCCTGCCCGGAGCCTTTGAACAACGTGAACGTCTATCACCTGACGCCAGAGGAGCGGGCGGAGTTGGCCATCCCTGAACTGCCGGGCAGCCTGGCAGAAGCGCTGCGCGAACTGGAGAAGGATCAGGTTATCAAAACCGCGCTGGGGCCAGTGGTGTACGAAGCCTTCCATCGCGCCAAGTGGTCTGAGGTCGAAGAGTCGCGCATGCGCGTGACGGATTGGGAAGTGGAGCGCTATTTGGAAGTGGCTTAACCCGCGAGCAATTCCGAGGATGGAAACCTGCTTTTCAGCAGCCCGGCTCCGGCAACGATGCCGGGCTGTTATATTTCAAATGGTGTGAAGCGGGTATTGATGTCGTAGTAGTCCTCCTGTTCGATGCGCTTCAAGCGGTTGACCACCCAATACGTGACAGGGGTCATCAGAATCTCTACCCCGCATTTGAACAGGTAGTTGGTCAGGGTCAAGGACACGAACAGGCTCCAGGGGAATACTTTAAAAAGCGAGGCAATCAGCACGAAGACCAGCGTGTCCACCAACTCTCCAACCAGGGTGCTGCCGATGGTGCGCGTCCACAACCAGCGCCCGCGAGTGGCGATCTTCATCTTCGCCAGGGTGAAGGAGTTTGAGAACTCGCCTGTCCAGTAGCCCAGCAGGCTTGCCAGCACGATGCCGCCACTGCTCATCCCTCCCAGGATAGCGTTGTAAGCTGCCTGGCCGGCGTATTGCTGCCAGGTGGCTTCACCTGGCAGCCAGCCAACCAGGCTGAGAACCAAGGCGCTGAATGCCAGGCAGAAGAAACCAGCCCAAATCACCCGGCGTGAACGCCGATAGCCATAGACCTCGGTGAGGATATCGCCGAAGATATAGCTGATGGGGAAAAGAATGGTGCCGGCATCGAAAGCCATACGCACGCCAAACAGGCTGATTCCCCAGTCGATGATCTTGGCGGAGGAAGCGATATTGCTCACCACCAGGACGGTGACAAACAGAGCCATGATATAGTCGAACAGCCGGTAACGAAAAATCTCACGATTGCTCATACGCACTGTTTGCTCTTGACGGCGTTTGTCTCCAGTGAGTGGCTGTCTGATTCGGGTGGTTCTCTGTAGTCGGGGTGGGCAGACGAGCCATGAAATCCAGAATTGCCTGGTTGACCAGAGCTGGCTTGCCGAGGTGCGGCAGGTGTCCACAGCCGGGAATTACGATGGTGACGGAATTGGGGATGGTTTGGGCCAGACGGGGAAAGGAGCTGGGGTGGAGGGTAAGGTCTTTGTTCCCCCACAGTATCAGGGTGGGCAGGTTGAGTTGAGGCAACACAGGGGTGAGGTCTGGCAGGGAGCGGGTCAGGTTGACGATGTACGGGGAAGCGCGTTTGTAATCGGTGGCGATTCTGCGGCGCGCCTCAGCGGGAAAATCGGCTGGCTTGGTGGGATCCCAGCCCAACAGGAGGTTCATCAACCATTCTGGCGTCAGGCGCAGGGCTTTTTCGCCCACAAATGGCCTGCGGCGGACCAGGTGCATCAGGGGCGAGAGCTGTTCTGGTGAGTAAAGTGGGTTGATCAATACCAGGCCACGCACCTGCCCCGGGTGATGCAGGGCGTAGAGCAGGCACAGGTAACCGCCCATCGAATGTCCGACCAGCACAGGGCGTTGTTGCAAGGGCAGCCCATCTATCCACGCCGCCACCTCTTTGTAGAGCACTTCTACCTGGTAGAGTGAGGGATCGGAGGGTTTGAAGCTCTCGCCGTGTCCGGGCAGGTCTGGCGCCATAGCCTGGTAGCCGCGGTTGGCCAGCTCTGGCATGAGACGATTCCAATCGTGCAGCGATGCAGCGACGCCGTGCAACAGGATGACGGGATCGCCGTGCCCCTGGTTCACGCAGTGGATTCCTCTATACTCAGGCTGGATGCCCGGGGCAGTTGAGGGATAGGCTGGAGCGGAGTTCATCTGTTTTTGGCGTACTCGCTGTTTCACCCAGGAGAGGCGAAGATTCTCAGGCAGCTCCCGGGTCGCTCAGATCGACGCGCTTCGCCAGCTCGCGGCGCAATACCTTTCCGATGAAACTGCGCGGGAAGTCGTCCACGAAAATGATCAGGCGAGGCACCAGCTCTGGTGGCAGACGGCGCTTGCAATAGGCAATCAGGGCTTCGGCAGAGGGTCGCTCGCGACGGGCGATGACAAAGGCAATTGGTTGGCCGGCAATGGCTACCACCGCCGCTTCTTTTACTTGTGGCACCTCGAACAGTACTTCCTCGACATCGCGCGGGAAAGCTGGCTCGGCAATTTTGGATGGATACCACATGTCGGCTTTGCGTGAGATGATGCGGAAGTAGCCGTCGGAATCCATCTGGGCAATATCGCCGGTGAGCAGCCAACCATCACGGGATAGAACGCGGTGGGTTTCCTCTGGCTTTTGCCAGTATCCCAACATGACCTGTGGGCCACGCACAGCCAGCTCGCCAATCTGCCCCACCGGCACTTCCGTCCGCCCCTTAACCAGGTCGACGACCCGTGCTTCGGTGGATGGGAAGGGGATGCCGATGCTGCCAACTTTGCGCAAGCCGTTGAGGGGGTTGCCGTGGGTGACCGGCGAAGCCTCGGTCAGGCCATATCCCTCCACCAGCTTGCCGCGCGTCAACTTCTCGAAGGTTTCCTGCACTTCGACAGGCAAAGGAGCTGAGCCGCTGATGCAGGCTTTGATGGAGCGAACGCCATACTTGCGCACCTGGGGGAAATCATTGATCGCCATGTACATCTGCGGCACGCCCGGAAAGATGGTTGGGCGATAGCGCTTGATGGTGTGCAGGGCGTCTTCGACATCGAAGCGTGGTTTGACCAGCAAGGTTGCGCCCAGTGCGATGGGCAGGTTCAATCCGGTGGTCAAGCCGTAACTGTGGGTGAACGGCAAGACGCATAAAAATCGCTCCTTGCCTTCTTGAGCGTCGGGCATCCAGTGGCGCGTTTGCAGGGCGTTGGCTACCAGGTTGCGGTGGGAGAGCATCACCCCTTTCGGGACATCAGTCGTGCCGCCAGTATAGATAATTGCCGCCATCTCGCTCGGCGACACCTGCACCTCTGGATTGCGGGGGCTGGAGGAAGCCAGCAGGCGATTGAAGAGGTGCATATCGGCATCCATAGGAATATCCAGCAGGTGCAACTTGCGCCGCTCGGCAGAGAAGCGAAATGCCAGGCGTTTGGGCAGCGGCAGGTAATCGCTGATGTGGGTGAAGATGATGTGCTTGAGCGGGGAAACGCCGCCGTGGGTCAGGTGGGTTTTGATCTGGTAGATCAACTCATCAAACTGAGTGAGGGTGACCAGGACGCTCGCCCGGCAGTCCTCCACCTGGCGGATAAGCTCCTCCTGGTTGGAGGTGGGCAGGGTGAAAACAGCCACGCCGCCAACTTTTAAGGTTCCGTAAAAGCCGATTACCAGCTGGGGCAGGTTGGGCAGCAACAGCATCACCCGATCCCCTGGTTCCAGCCCAAGCCGTAGCAGAGCGTTGGCGAAGCGGTTCACCTGAGCGGCTAACTGACGGTAGGTGAACTTTTTTCCTTCAAAGTTGATGGCTGTATGAGATGGGAAGCGGCGGGCGGAGGAATCCAGCAGGTGATGGAGCGGCACGCGCGGGACGGCAATGGTGTGGGGCACGCCGGCATCGTAATGCGCCAGCCAGGGGCGGCTCTTTTGCAGGGAGCTACGCCGTGCTTCAGCTGGCGATGCCTGATCCTGGCGCCAGGTGCGCGGCTCGGCAGCCAGGAAGCGCCGGATAGCCCGGTTCACGGCCTCGCGCCGCTCGAGCATGACCATGTGTCCGGAGGCGCGCACGTCAACATCCTCAGCGCCGGGGATCAGGCGGGTGACCTGCTCGAAGAGTGGTTTTTCGAAGACGCGATCCTGATGGCCGCGGATGACCAGCGTGGGCGGGGATAGCCGGGGGAAGAGCTCCCAGCCGCGCCAACGGGCAAGATTCTCCTGGTACCAGGCTTTCAGCACTGGTGGGGGGGCGCCCAGCCAGTTGCGAGTGTAAGGCGCCAGGAGTTGCAAAACGGTGGCGGGCAAGCGCAGCAGCAGGCGGTACAGACGGTTGAGTTTGAACTCTCCTGAGGTGGCGATTAACACCAGGCGCTCGACCCGCTCCGGATGGGCGTGGGCGAATTCGGTGGCGATAGCTCCACCAAACGAATGCCCCACCAGGGTAACCTTTTGGTTGACGCCCAGCACATCGAGCACACCTTCCAGGTCGGCTATCAGGTCTGCCATCGAAAATCTGGCGCGGGGCTGGTCAGAACGTCCGTGGCCGCGCAGATCAATGGCGATCACGCGATTGTCGCCGGAAAATTCGCGCAACTGATAGATCCACTGCGCCGCTTTGCCGCCGTAGCCGTGCAGAAAGACCAGAGTGCGCTCAGGCTGTTCGGGGGCGATATCAATCAGCGACAATCGTACTTCGGGACGCACCCTGACACGCACATCCTGGCGGTAGAGCTCCAGGTCGATTTCCATGGGCGAAGTCTACATCAAGGTTGCAGATTCGGCAATGTCATTGGAGTGATTCATGGACATTCCTGTATAATTCTACCCAATATCCTGAATACATCTTCTCTGGGAGTGTCTATGGCAGTTGTAGCCGGTTCCCTGACGCTTTCTACCCGCGGCAATGCCGATATTCTAGACATCACTGAGGCGGTGAGCAAAGTGCTGGCGGGGAGTGGTTTGCAAAATGGCGTGGTTACATTATTTTGCCCCTCCTCCACCACCGCCTTGACGACGATCGAATATGAATCGGGTTGTCTGAGCGATCTCCGCCGCTTATTCGATGAGATTGTCAGTCCAAACCGCGATTACGCCCACCACCTCCGTTGGGGCGATGGCAACGGACACAGCCATGTGCGGGCAGCCCTGTTAGGCGCTTCGCTGACCATTCCGTTTGTGAAGGGACGCCTGACCCTGGGCACCTGGCAGCAGGTAGTTTACGTGGATTTCGACATCCATCCGCGTCGGCGCGAGCTGGTGGTGCAGATGATCGGCGAATAAGGCAGTCAGATTGGTGGGGCTTCAACGACCGCATCTACCAGCTCCTTCAGATCGGTGGACTGGATTCCAGGGTAAGCCAGCCAGGCTAAGAATTCGACATTGCCCTTCGGTCCGAGAAGGGGGGAGCGCATCAGTCCGCGGGCGCAGTAACCTGCCTGTGCAGCATGAGCAAGGACATCCAGCAGCACCTGACGGTGGATGGCAGGATCACGGATGACGCCCTCGCCGCGGGAGACCACGCGGCGGCCGGCTTCGAATTGCGGCTTGATCAGAGCGATGAGGTGATAGGCTTCATCCATCGCCTCCAGCCGTGGTGGGGGGAACCAGTTGCGAACAACCGGATATAACAGCTTTAACGAAATGAATGAAACATCGATAGTGATGAGGGTGACCGGCTCGGGAAGGCGCTCCAGGTAGCGGGCATTGACGCCTTCGAGGACGACCACGCGAGGGTCCTGACGCAGCTTCCAATGCAGGATCCCCTGCCCGACGTCGATGGCGTAGACGCAGGCGGCGCCATGCTGCAGCAGGCAATCGGTGAAACCACCGGTAGAGGCACCCACATCAGCACAGACGCGCCCGAGCGGGCTGATGTCGAACTCTTGCAAGGCTGCCAGCAACTTCTCTCCGCCGCGTGAGACAAATGGCGGGCCAAAGTCCAGATCGATTTGGGCGCTTTCATCCACTTTGGCAGAAGGTCTGGTTTCGGCCTCGCTGTTGACGCGCACCTGCCCGGCCATGACCAGGCGTTGCGCCTGGGAGCGGCTTTCCGCCAGGCCGCGGGCAACGAGCAAGAGGTCTAGGCGCATCTTGGACATAAGGCGATTTTAACATCGAATGAAACCTGATCACAGCTTCGGCGTGTAAACTGAGTCCGTAAGATGCCTGGTCTGGCAACCGTCTAATGCATAGAGCCGTGGATTGAAAGGGTATAATTGGCGGAGTTTGAGAGGTTTCTATTGACGATTCTTTGCCAAGGAGTGCTGTATGAGCGACCTGCGCCAAAAAGCCATTCTCTATGCCCATCAGAAGCGGGAACGCTTTCTCGAGGAGCTGCAGGACTTCCTGCGCATCCCATCCATCTCCACCGATCCAGCCCATCAGGTGGACATGCAACGCGCCGCCGAGTGGACAGCAAGTCAACTCAGGAAGTTGGGCTTCCAGAAGGTGCAAATCTTTGCCACCCAAGGGCACCCGGTGGTGTACGGTGAATGGCTACAAGCCGGGTCTGATGCGCCGACGATGCTCGTGTATGGACATTACGATGTCCAACCGCCCGACCCACTCGAACTATGGGAAAGCAAGCCTTTCCAACCCAGCGTGCGTGGCGAGTATTTGTTCGCTCGCGGGGCAACGGATATGAAGGGGCAGGTGATGGCGGCTTTGAAAGCCCTCGAGGCGGTCGCGCAGAGCGGTTCAATGCCCGTGAACGTGAAAATCCTGGTGGAAGGCGAGGAAGAGATTGGCTCACCCAGCTTGATGGATTTCATTAAGAATCACCATGAACTGCTGCGTTGTGACTTCGCCCTCAACCCTGATGCGGGCATCCTGGCGCCAGATACACCTACCATCACCTATGCGCTGCGCGGCCTGGCTTACTTTGAGTTGCGGGTAACCGGCCCCGACCATGACCTGCACTCGGGCATGTTTGGCGGGGCGGTGCACAACCCGGCGCAGGCGCTCTGTGAAATCATCTCCGGTATGCACGATGCCCAGGGGCGGGTGACGTTGCCAGGCTTTTACGATCGCGTGCGCCCGCTGGACGAAGAGGAGCGCGCCGAATTAAGGCGCCTTCCGGTTGGCGACGAGTTTTACCTGAAAGAAACCGGCGCGCCAGCGCTATGGGGTGAGGCTGGTTACACCACCATAGAGCGACTGGGAGCGCGACCAACGCTGGAGGTCTGCGGGCTGCTCTCTGGTTATACCGGTGAAGGCTCTAAAACCGTACTGCCCTCACGGGCGATGGCCAAGATATCCTGCCGGCTGGTGCCTGACCAAGATCCCGATGAGGTGCATGCCCAGATGCTGGAGTATCTGCGCCAGCACGCGCCGTCAACGGTGCGTTGGGAATTGATCAAAATGGCGGGTGGTCCAGCGGCCATTTCCGATCGAGACTCCCCCTGGGTGCGGGCGATGGCTAGAGCCCTGGAGGCTGTTTGGGGTAAACGACCGGTATTCCGACGGGAGGGGGGCAGCGTGCCGGTGGTGACGCTCTTCAAGGAGTTGTTAGGCGTGGAGTCGGTCAACGTCGGTTTCTCGCTGCCCGGGGATAACCTGCACTCGCCGAATGAGAAAATCCACCTGCCTACGTGGTATAACGGTATTGATGCCCTGGTGCATTTCTTCTACAACTTGGGTAACTTATGAGTGAAGCGAAGATGCCATCGTATGGCGGGCAGGCTGTGATCGAAGGGGTGATGATGCGCGGGCGCAACGCGGCGGTGATCGCCATGCGCGCTCCCGACCAAAAGATTGTGATTCACGAAGAAAAGCTGGGGGGTATCTACAAGTGGCGGATCACGCGCCTGCCCTTCTTGCGCGGCCTGGTGGTGCTGTGGGATTCCCTTGGGCTGGGGATGCGGGCTTTGACCCTCTCCGCCAACGTGCAGACAGAGGATGACGCCAAACTGGAAGGACCGGCGCTGTATCTCACGGTTGGCTTCTCCCTCGCCATTGGGGTTGCCTTGTTCTTTCTACTGCCGGCTGCCGCAGGACATCTGGCCGAAGACCTGCTCAATATCAACTCCTGGTGGGGCAATTTAGCTGAGGGGGTGATCCGCTTATTGCTGCTGATTGGCTATATTTGGGCGGTGGGGTGGATTCCGGATATCCGCCGTGTGTTTGCCTACCACGGCGCAGAGCATAAGACGATCAATGCTTTCGAGGCAGGCGCTGAGCTGACGCCGCAGGTGGTGGCAACTTACCCGCTCGAACATCCCCGCTGCGGCACGTCTTTTTTACTGACGTTGGTGTTGCTTTCGGTGCTGCTGTTCAGCCTGATAGGGCCAATGCCGGTTTTCTGGCGGCTGGCGAGCCGGCTGTTGTTGTTACCTTTGCTGGTAGGGCTGGCTTATGAGTACATCCGCTGGACGGCAAACCATCTCGAATCGCCGCTGGTTCGTTGGTTGGTGCGCCCCAACCTGGCGTTGCAGCGCCTGACCACGCGCGAGCCAAGCGCCGATATGCTGGAAGTCGCCATTGCTGCCTTCAACGCCATGCGTCATAGGGAACAACAGCTTGGCTTGTGACTCCTTGCAGCCTGCATCGTCTGTCAGATAAGGATGAAGCGCAAGCTGTGGATCGTCGTTCTCTGTGCCGGCCTGTTTTGCCTGTGCGGCGCATCGTGGCTGGCGGCTGCCAATGGATGGCGTTGGCTGCGACGGCAACCAACGGCGATTGCCCGCCAGGAGCTCTTCTCCGGGGTTGTGTATAGCCGTCAGGTGCATTCCTCGCCGCGCCCTATGGTGGTGCATGTGGTCACCGTTGACCTGCGCGATCCCAACGTGCGTCTGTTGGTGACGCCTGGCGACCCGCAGGATGAACGTTCGTTACGGGCGCAGACAACATCAGCGTTTCTGGAAAAATACCGGCTACAACTGGCGGTAAACGGTGATGGGTTCACTCCCTGGTATTCCACTTCGCTCTTCCGCTATTACCCCTATACCGGTGACCCGGTAGACCCGTTGGGGTTCTCCGCCTCGCAGGGCGAAATATACGCTCAAGGAAACGGCGTTGGGCCGACTTTGTATATCTCTCGGAACAATCGGGCGCGTTTCAATCTGCCGATTGGAGCAGTCTACAACGCCATCTCTGGCAATCTGATGCTGGTTGCAGGGGGAAAGTCACTGCCTGAGACACTACAGGTGGAAGGGGCGACGACGCCACAGCCGCGTACGGCGCTGGCGCTGGACAAGAGCGGGCGCAGGTTGATCATTGTGGTGGTAGATGGGCGCCAGCCGGGTTATAGCGAAGGCGCCACACTGGTTGAACTGGCTGAAATGCTGATCGCCAACGGCGCTTTCTACGCCATGAACATGGACGGCGGCGGGTCGACAACGCTGGCTGTAGCGTTACAGAATGGCAAAGCGCGCCTGCTCAACTCTCCCATAGACCAGAATATCCCTGGAAGGGAGCGGCCGGTGGGCAACCACCTGGGCGTGTATGCTGCTCCGGCTGGCGATTGAAGGGGGGCATGGTATACTTCTGGCGCTGATGAGTACGGAACTGATACGTAACTTTTGCATCATTGCCCACATCGATCATGGAAAATCGACCCTGGCGGATCGTCTGCTGCAACTGACCGGTACCATCTCAGAACGGGAGATGACCGAGCAGGTGCTGGACAGCATGGAGCTGGAGCGCGAAAAAGGCGTAACAATCAAGGCCTCGGCGGTGCGCATGGAGTACGCTGCCCCTAATGGGCAGACCTATGAATTGAACCTGATTGATACGCCGGGGCATGTGGATTTTGGTTATGAGGTCTCGCGGGCGCTGGCCGCCTGCGAGGGAGCCTTATTGGTGGTGGATGCTTCACAGGGAATCGAGGCGCAGACGCTGGCCAACCTGTATATGGCGTTGGAAGCCGGGTTGGAGATCATCCCGGTGATCAACAAGATTGACCTGCCGTCTGCCCATACAGAGCAGGTGGCGGCGGACATCGGTCAATTGATTGGGGTTACCCCGGAGAGCATCCTGCGCGTTTCTGCTAAAGCCGGGATCAACGTGGAAGCGGTTCTACACGCCGTGGTGGAGCAGGTGCCGCCGCCCAAAGGGGATGAGCATGCTCCGCTGCGGGCGTTAATCTTCGACTCGCACTACGATTCCTATAAAGGAGTGGTGGCTTACATCCGCGTGGTAGATGGCAGCATCCGGCAAGGTGAAACGCTGTTGTTGATGGCCAGTGGGGTGGAGGTCAAGCCAGTGGAGCTGGGCATCTTTGCCCCCAACCTGCTGCCGGTACAGGCTTTAAATACCGGAGAGGTGGGCTATGTGGCTACCGGCTTGAAGACAGTACAGGAATGCCGGGTGGGCGATACCTTCACCCTGGCACGCAACCCTGCCAGCGACCCGCTGCCTGGCTACCGCAAGGTCAAGCCGATGGTCTACGCGGGGATTTACCCGGTGCAGGGTGAGGATTATGAAAATCTCAAGGAAGCCCTGGAAAAACTGCAATTAAATGACGCCGCGCTGGTTTACGAACCGGAAACCTCACAGGCGTTGAATTTTGGTTTTCGTTGCGGCTTTCTGGGCATGTTTCACATGGAAATTGTGCAGGAACGGCTGGAGCGTGAGTACGACCTGGATATCATTGTAACGGCGCCATCCGTCGCCTATCAGGTGCTGCTGCGGGACGGGAGTGTTATCGAGATTGATTCGCCAGCCGACCTGCCCGACGAAGCGCAGATTGCCGAGATACGCGAACCGTGGATGAAGTTGGAGGTATTTACACCAACCGAGTTTTATGGCGCGGTGATGGAGCTGACCACCAGGCGACGCGGCGTCTTCCTGGAACAGAACTACCCGGCGCCCAATCGGGTAGAACTGGTGTTTGAAATCCCGCTCTCCGAGCTGATTGTGGATTACTTCGACCAGTTGAAATCGCGCACTCGTGGCTATGCCTCGATGGACTATCAGTTCATTGGCTATCGCGCCGAAGACCTGGTGAAGCTGGAGATTCTGGTCAATGAGGAGCCGGTGGATGCTCTGGCGACGATCGTCCACCGCAATGACGCTTATCACAGAGGTCAGGCGATCATCTCAAAGCTAAAGGAAGTGATTCCGCGCCAGTTGTTTGTAGTGCCAATCCAGGCATATGCCGCCGGCAGGGTGATCTCGCGGGCAAATGTGAAAGCCTTGCGCAAAGACGTGCTTGCCAAATGCTATGGCGGGGATATTACCCGTAAAAAGAAATTGCTGGAGAAACAGAAGCGGGGTAAAAAGCGGATGAAGATGATCGGTAGCGTTGAAATCCCGCAGGAGGCCTTCCTGGCTGTGCTGCGATACGCGGAGGAGTGAGATCGCCTCGCAAGGAAATTCTGGCGAAGACTTGCCGGTCAACACGGGCGGGGATTGGCGGCGCATCCTGCCAGGGCTGATCGTCAGCGCGCTGGCTCTGGCGGCTGTGCTCTACTTTGCAGACCTCCGCCGCCTGGTGGAAGCCTTGCGCCTGGCGAATTATTCCCTGGCGCTGTTGGGGGTGTTCATCTCTTTGCTGTGGCTGGCAGTGCGTGGATTTGCATGGCGAGCCCTTATGCAGGGAGGTGCCAGTTACAGCAAGGTGTTCCTGACGCTGAATGAAGGCTACCTGATCAACAACCTGCTGCCGCTTCGTCTGGGGGAGATCGCCAGGGCGTTCTTGCTCAGTCGCAAGACGGAGCTGAGCTTCTGGCAGGTGCTTTCCAGCATCCTGATCGAGCGTTCGATGGACATTGCCCTGGCAGTGGGTGTGCTGTTGATATCGTTGCCCTTTGTGGTGGGTGGAAGTTGGGCGCGACAGGCAGCTTTAGGCGCTGGGCTACTGATCGCGCTGGTATTTACGGCGCTGTACCTGCTGGCGCGCTATCGCTCTCAAGCGCTGAGGGCGTTTCAACGTCTGGGCAGCCGCTGGCCGCTGCTGTTGCGCCTGGGTGGTCGGGCAGCGTCGGCATTCTTTGAGGGCCTGGCTGTGTTGACCAATGCGCGCGCTTTCTGGCGCGCCAGCGGTTGGATGGCTTTGAACTGGGGGATTGCTATTTTGCAGTATTACCTGATCCTGGCGGCTTATTTTCCCAATCCCAGGCCGCTCTGGGCAATGTTTAGCCTGGGAGTTTCAGCTTTGGGAGTGGCTGCTCCGTCGTCGCCAGGAGCGGTTGGAGTGCTGGAGCTTTCGGTGGTTGGTGCGCTTGCGTTGTTCAGCCTGGACGTTTCCACTGCGCTGGCGTTTGCTTTCACTTTGCACATCATCCAGGTTCTCACCACAGGGGCGATCGGTGGTTATGCCTTGCTTCGAGATGGCGAGACGCTGGTGGGTCTGTATCAGCGCATGCGCAAATTCAAGGAGACCGAATCGCCGTTGGGAAAGGAATAGCGCCTCACAATATCTATTCGCCATGCATATCCTGACCGTACTCACGTATTACCGCCCGCATTACTCTGGTTTGACGATCTACGCCGAACGCCTTGGCCGTGCTCTGGCGGCGCGCGGCCATCGAGTGACGGTGCTCACCTCGCAGTATCACCCTGAGTTGCCGCGGCGTGAGGCTTTGGATGGGGTGGAGATCATCCGCCTGAAGGTTGGGATGCACGTGAGCAAGGGGGTGATCATGCCGGCGATGCCTTATTGGGCGCTGCGCTTGGCGCGCCGGGCAGATGTGGTGCACCTGCATGTGCCGCAACTAGACGCCGCGCCGCTGGCAATTCTCAGCCGCCTGCTGAAGAAGCCGGCTGTGCTCACCTATCATTGCGACTTAAAGTTGCCCCCCGGACTGGTGCACGCGATTGCCAACCGCGTTTCTCATCTGGCAAACCATATCTCTGCCTTAGCTTCGGACGTAATTGTGACCAATACGCGCGATTACGCCGAAAGTTCTCCCTTTCTGCGGCGATATCTACACAAGTTGCGCATGATCCTGCCGCCGGTTGAGCTGGAACCGGTGAGTGCAGAAGAGGTGGATGCCTTTCGTCAGCGGGTGGGCATTCAGCCAGGACAACGCATCATCGGGATGACGGCGCGGCTTGCTTCAGAGAAGGGGGTGGAATACCTGGTGCAGGCGATGCCAGAGATCCTGCGGAGACATCCGCAGGCGCGGGTGATCTTTGTCGGGCAATATCAAGATGTCTTTGGTGAACAAGAATATGCCCAAAAACTGGCGCCGTTGATCCGCGAACTGGGACAGCACTGGACTTTTTTAGGCGTGACCCCGCCGAAAGAATATTCGGCTTTTTTACGCACCGCCGAGGTGAGCGTTCTCCCGAGCATTAACAGCACCGAGTCTTTTGGGATGGTTCAGGTGGAATCGATGATCTGTGGCACGCCCGTGGTGAGCAGCGACCTGCCCGGCGTGCGACAGCCAGTGTTGTTGTCGGGTATGGGTAAAATCGTCCCGCCGCGGGATGCCTCAGCCCTGGCGCAGGCGATCATCGAAATCCTGGATTGCCCCGATCGGTATCGCGGAGACATCGCCGCGATCGCCCAGCGGTTTTCCCCACCGGCGATTGCGGCGGAGTATGAAGCGCTGTTTGAGGAATTATTGTCACCGCGTCAAGCCGCCCGTCATGAGAGAGCGTGATTTCCTGTGGCTGAATCTGCGCGAGCTGCCGTATTTCCGCGCAATGTTGCGGGCGGTGGAAGCCGGTTTCTATCAGGACTTCGAACTGCCCAGGCCGGTGCTCGACCTGGGCTGCGGCGATGGCCACTTCGCGGCAACGACGTTCGAAACTGCGTTGGATGTGGGAATTGACCCGGATGCTCAACCCATTCGCTGCGCTGCCCGCCGGGGTGGATATCGGATGCTGGTTCAGGCTGATGGCGGTCGGTTACCATTTCCAGATGGTTTTTTCGCCAGCGCCATCAGTAACTCGGTGCTGGAGCATGTCCCGCACATCCAGCAAGTGCTCCAGGAAACCCGGCGCGTGTTACAGTTGGGAGCGCCTTTCCTGTTTTGTGTGCCTAATCCCGGCTATCTGGCAGAACTCTCGCTGCCCCGCTGGCTGGATCGGTGTGGATTGGGGCGGATTCCGCTCGCGCGGCGCGCAGGCGAAGCGTATCGCCATTGGTTTCGGCGGATGTCGCGGGTATACCATGCCGAGCCGCCAGAAATCTGGCAGAGCTGGCTGGAAGAAGCTGGTTTCCAACTGGAACGCTGGTGGCATTATTTTTCGCCGCAAGCAATGCGGATGTTGGAATGGGGACATTTCTTCGGCATCCCAACCTTGCTGCCGCATGCCCTGAGCGGACGCTGGATCCTCGTTTCGCAGCGCTGGAATCTGGCGCTGATCGAGAGGTTGGTGCGCCCGTATGTGAAAACCCACCCCGATCCGCAGGGCACATTTACGTTTTATCTCGCCAGAAAGGCAGTGGGATGAAACCCTCCGAGAACGCCTCGACAGCCGAAATAGAGCCGCGCCCGATCGGGTTGAACGATGTTTACAACGAAGCCTATTTCAAGAGCGGCGCTTATGCAAATGTTTCCTTTGAGCGTTTTCGCCAGTACTGGTGGTCAAATCGCTTCTATGCTTTGCTGGCCCGGCGATATGGCCCTCCCCGCGGGCGTGTGCTGGAAATAGGTTGTGGACTGGGGCACCTGCTAGGCTGGCTGGTGGATCGCTATCAGGTATTTGGCGCAGACATCAATGCCTGGGCGCTTCGGCAAGCGCGCCAGCATGTCCCTGCTGCCGGGTTGGTGCGCCTTTCTGCCGAAGACCTTGGAGCTTTCCCGGCGGGCGTCTTTCATATCGTAATCGCCAAGCATGTGGTAGAACATCTAGCGCGCCCAGAAAGGGCAATCGCCGAGATGAGCCGGGTGCTGGCGCCTGGGGGTATGTTGCTGCTGGCTACGCCGAACCTGGATTCCGTGATGCGATCGGTCAAAAAAGAGCAATGGGTTGGCTACAAAGACAGAACGCACATCAGCCTGAAAAAGCCTGCCGAATGGCTGGAGTTGTTGCGCTCCTGGCGATTGAAGCCGCGGAGGGTCTTCTCAGATGGTTTCTGGGACGCGCCCTATGTGCCATTGTTGCCTGCCGCCTTGCAGAAGCTCATCTTCGGCGCTCCGGGGGGCTTGCAGGCAATCCTGGGATGGGGTATGATACCCGTTCGTATGGGTGAGAGCCTGATTGTCATTGCCGATCGTGTGTGAGTAGCCACTGCGCCCAGGTGAACACCTGGAAAAAATCGCTGGTGCTGCCCAACGTGTAGCGCAAACGAATGGAAGAACCCAGCCTGCTGGATTATCTCAAAGCCAAGCTCACTCCCTGGAGGGGCAAAGCCCCTGAAATCCCCCCAGCGGAAGCAGTGGCGTCTCCGGAAGCGATTGCACAAGAGCAAGCTCTCCCGGCAGAACCGGCAACCTCGATTACCAAAACCAGCGCAATTGAAAAGACTGCCGCGTGGCCATGGCGCTCGGCGCTGGCGCTGGTGCTGGCGTTGATGGGCCAGCTCTCGCTTGAACCTGCACCTGAGCGTGCCTGGACGACCGGCGCTTTCTTTTATCTGGCCGCAGTGGGGATGCTATTGCTGGCTTATCGCCGTTCGGAATGGGCGCTGCCGGCGCATTCCCTTCCTGCGACGCAGGCAGCCCCGGCGCGGGTTCAGGTAAGGTCTGGTTATCTGTTGATCTCGCTGCCTCTGCTCCTGGCGGCGTTCCTGGCGATGGGGGGCAACCGGTTTACCGGCCTGAATGTGACCCTGTGGGTGCTGGGAAGCCTGCTTTTCGTCTGGGCTTTCTGGCAACCTGGGGTCGCAACGATGCCCTGGTGGCGACGATGCTGGGTCTTCTTGAAGCAACGCTGCTGGCAGGTGACGATCTCCCCCTGGACATTGTTGCTGTTGGCGGCATTCGGGCTGGTAATTTTCTTTCGCTTGTATCGTCTGGCTGCCGTGCCGCCGGAGATGGTGAGTGACCACGCTGAAAAATTGCTGGATATCTGGGATGTTCTGCATGGCGAAACCAGAATTTTCTTCCCCCGCAATACCGGCAGGGAAGCCCTGCAGATGTATCTGACCGCAGCGATCATCCGTACTTTGGGTACCGGCTATTCTTTTATCAGCTTGAAGATCGGCACTGCCCTGGCAGGATTGTTGACTTTGCCGTTCATCTATTTGCTTGGCAAAGAAATGGGCAACCAGCGGGCGGGGTTGCTGGCAATGGTGATGGCGGGAATTGCCTATTGGCCCAATGTAATCTCGCGCGTGGGGTTACGCTTCCCACTGTACCCGCTCTTCGTTGCGCCTACCCTGTTCTTCCTTGCAAGGGGGTTGCGCAGGGCACAAATCAACGATTTCATCCTCGCCGGGCTGTTCCTGGGGATTGGCCTGCACGGATATACCCCCATTCGCATCCTGCCTTTTGTAGTTATAGCCGCTGTTGGGCTATATTTGTTGCACCCGCAATCGCGCGGGCTGCGTAGACAGGCTATTTTGGGATTGGTCCTGGCGGGGATGGTTTCGCTGGTGATCTTTCTGCCGTTACTACGCTTCGCTCTGGAGAACCCCGAACTGTTCTCCTATCGCTCATTTACCCGCCTGGGTTCTGTGGAACAACCGCTTCCTGGTCCTGCCTGGCAAATCTTCTTGGGTAATCTTTGGCGAGCACTGACCATGTTCGCCTGGGACGATGGTGAGATTTGGGTGCATTCGGTCACCCACCGACCGGCTTTGGACGTGATTTCTGCTGGCTGCTTCTATCTGGGAGCACTGCTGGTGCTGCTGCGCTACCTGCGGCAACGCGATTGGAGTGATTTGTTCTGGCTGTTGTCTGTGCCGCTTTTGATGCTGCCTTCTATTCTTTCGCTGGCGTTTCCGGCGGAGAACCCGGCGCTCAATCGGATGGGTGGGGCGATTGTTCCGGTCTTTCTCATCATCGGGTTGACGATGGATAGTTTCATGAAGGCCTTAAGCGAGCGCATCCGTTCGCCATGGGGCGTGCGGGTGGCTTGGGGAGCAATCGCATTATTAGTGGCGCTGGCTGGAGGGCAGAATTTCGACCTGGTATTTCGCCAGTACCAGAGCTACTACCAGATGGCTTCCTGGAATACCACAGAGATGGGGAAACTGATCCGCAATTTCGCCGATTCGATTGGCAGCCCCGATACAGCCCATGTGGTGGCCTATCCATACTGGGTAGATACCCGATTGGTGGGGATAAACGCCGGCTACCCGACCAGGGACTACGCCATCCAGGTGGATCAGCTTGCCCCTCCTGCTGCCGAGGCGACCTCGCCGATGGAGAAACGCGCCCGGTTGTTCCTGCTCAACCCTCAAGATACGCCGAGCCTGGAATCCCTCAGGCGCCTGTATCCTCGAGGTGTTACGCGGATATATCCCTCAACCCTCGAAGGCCATAGTTTCATCATTTTCTTTGTGCCGCCGGAGCCTTGATGACCTTCATGCGATCATCCATACCAGCCCAGGATGAGGCTGCCGAATTGTCCACCAAACCGCCGCAGGAGCGCCGGTTAGCACCCTGGATTTATGACTTGTTGTTGGTCTGTATCCTGTTGGGGGGAGCATATTTTCGTTTCGTTGGGATCAATTGGGGGGAGTATCAATACCTGCACCCCGACGAACGGTTTTTGATCTGGGTGGGTACGGACATCACGCCAAAGAAATGCCTGGATCCGGCGTTTACTATCGAGAGCTGTCCTCCTGACCGGCAAGCCTGGCTCGGCTGGAATGAATACTTCGACTCGGCAAACTCCACGTTGAATCCGGTCAACCGCGGCCATGGCTTTTACGTCTATGGTACGCTGCCGATGTTCCTGACACGCTACATTGTGGAGTGGATTTACGGCCATTCCGGTTTTAACGAAATGACCAATGTCGGGCGGCCTCTCTCCGCCCTGATGGATTTGCTGACTGTGCTGCTGGTGTACCTGATTGCCGGGCGCCAGTACAATCGCCGGGTTGGCTTGCTGGCGGCAGCATTCGCTTCGGCAGCGGTGCTGATGATCCAGCAATCGCACTTCTTTACCATGGATACCTTTGTCAGCTTTTTCACTACCCTGGCAATTTACTTTGCTCTGCGGCTATCGAAAGAGCGATGGCAGGCAGCGGATTACTCCGCAGAGACAATGCCACCGCAAAGAGCTGACAAAGGAATATCCGCATTTATCCGCCGCCCCTTTTTCTGGCTCAGCCTTGCTTTTGGGGCGGCGCTGGGATGCGCGGTAGCTTCTAAGCTGAATGCAGCGCCGGTTGCGGTGATGCTGCCGGCGGCGATGGCGCTGACTTTCTTGCCGCTCAAGGCTGAAGAACGCGCCCGTTGGTGGTTGCACGCCCTGGCATACCTGGCGTTGGCGGCTGTGGTCAGCCTGCTGGTTTTTCGCCTCTGTCAGCCGTACGCTTTCAGCGGACCGGGTTTCTTCGGTTTGAAACCGAACCCGCAATGGGTGGCGAATATTCGCGAGCAACGCATCCAGGCTGGCGGGGATGTGGATTTCCCTCCGGCATTGCAATGGGCGCGCCGTCCGGTCTGGTTTTCCGGGCAAAACCTGGTTCTCTGGGGTTTGGGTCTGCCCTTGGGGCTGCTGGCGTGGGCGGGTTTCCTGTGGGCTGGCTGGCGCATGCTCAAGGGAGATTGGCAAAGGCATGTGCTGCTATGGGGCTGGGTGGGTTTTTACTTCATCTGGCAATCTTTGGCTTTCAATCCCACCATGCGTTACCAGTTGCCGATCTATCCCGGCCTGGCGATCTTTGCCGCATGGGCGGTGATTGCATTAGCTGATCTGGGGCGGTCGACGGAGGCCGATGGACAGAGGGGCAACAGATGGACACGGGCTGCAGCGTGGCTTGTTGGTGGTCTGGTGCTTTTCACTACGCTCGCCTGGGCGTTTGCCTTTACCCGCATTTACGTCCGCCCGATCACGCGAGTGGCAGCGGCGCGTTGGATTTACCAGAATGTGCCTGGTCCGATCAATCTACAAATACAAACCGATGAATCGATACTGAATCAACCCATACCTTTACCATACGGCTATGCCATCACTGCGGAGTCGCCATATTCGGCAAACTTCTCTGCCCGGGCAACCGGACAGGTGAGCGCGGTGTATCTGGGTCACGTCGTTGACCTCAGCGGCTCAATGGGAGATAAAACGTTGATGGTCAGCCTCGGTCTGCCGGGGGAAGGGGGTTCTCAGGGCAGGTTAACGGCTGATTTCAGCGCGGTCGGCGATCCGCGCGGCGAAGGGTATCGCATCCAGCTCGAGCGTCCTGTGCCGGTCGTGGAGGGGCAATCTTACTCCATCAGTCTGGCATTGGCGGCTGGAAACGGTCAACTGGTCCTGAGCGGAGCGGCTACCGCGAACGAGAGCTCCTGGGATGATGGCCTGCCATTGCGCATCGATGGATATGACGGCTACGGCGGCATCTATCAACCAGGCCTGAACCTTGAACTGTATTGGGATGATAACGCAGAAAAGCTGGAGCGCTTTTACACTACTCTGGACCAGGCTGATTACATTTTCATTACATCGAACCGACAGTGGGGCAGTCTGCCGCGCCTGCCAGAGCGTTTCCCCCTGAGCATTGCCTATTATCGCAGTTTGATTGGTTGCCCGCCGGAGCGCAAGATCGAGTGGTGTTACGCAGTCGCCCAGCCGGGCAGATTTCAGGGAGAGCTGGGATTTGACCTGGTGCAGGTTTTCCAATCGAATCCGTCATTGGGCTCGTTGCAGATCAACGACCAGTTCGCCGAGGAAGCCTTCACGGTTTACGATCATCCCAAAGTGTTGATCTTTCGCAAGTCGGACGCCTATGACCCGCAACGGGTGCGCGCCATCCTGGGGGCAGTTGACCTGTCACGGGTGGTGCATCTCACCCCCAAGCGCGCCGGCGCCCGCCCCGCAACGCTGACCCTTCCGGAGGATCGCTGGTCAGAGCAGCAGGCTGGCGGCACCTGGTCTGAGCTGTTTGACACCCAGTCGCTGATCAACCGTTATCCGGGTGTTGGCGCAACAGCGTGGTATCTTGCTCTGTTTCTGCTGGGGATCATCGCATTTCCCCTGCTGCGGATTGCCCTGCCCGGTCTGGCTGATGCGGGCTACCCGCTGGCGCGAATCGGCGGCTTGCTCATGCTCTCTTATCTGGTCTGGATTGGCGGTTCGTTCCGGGTTCCCTTCAACCGCCTGACGATAAGCCTGGCGCTGATATTGATGCTGGCGATGAGCGCTGCGCTGGCATACCGGCAACGGGCAGCACTGCAACAGTTTTGGCGGGAAAGGCGCGGCTACGTGTTGATAGCTGAGATCCTTTTCCTGGCGTTCTTCCTTTTCGACCTGCTCATCCGCCTGGGCAATCCAGATCTGTGGCACCCCTGGAAGGGCGGCGAGAAACCGATGGACTTCGCATATCTCAATGCAGTGTTGAAGAGCACTTCCTTCCCGCCGTACGATCCATGGTATGCCGAGGGGTATCTGAATTACTACTACTATGGCTTTGTCTTGGTGGGCGTTTTGGTCAAGTGGCTGGGGATTGTCCCGGCAGTGGCGTATAACCTGATTATCCCTACCATTTTCGCGTTGATTGCGTTAGGCGCTTTCTCGTTGGGCTGGAATCTGTGGGCAAGAAATGCCCGGGAAGTGCGTGAGGGGAGATACCAGTTGTGGGCAGGCCTGGCGGCCGCGTTGGGGATGGCGGTACTGGGTAACCTGGGCACCGTGCGGATGATTTTTCAAGGTTACCAACGCCTGGCGGCTCCCGGTGGGGTGATTGAAGGAGCAGGCATCCTGACGCGTTGGGTTTGGGCGTTGCGGGGCGCGGTGATCGCTTTCACCCAATCGCCGCTCCCTTACAGCCTGGGGGATTGGTACTGGATACCCAGCCGGGCGATCCCGGCTCCGGGCGACGTCGAACCGATTACCGAGTTCCCATTTTTTACAATATTATATGCAGACCCCCATGCCCATCTCTTTGCACTGCCTCTCACCCTGCTTGCCTTGGCTTTTGCGCTATCCGTCGTTTTGAGCCGCGGGCGATGGAAAGATTGGGTTGGGATGGCTTGTGGCTTCCTTCTCGGGGCATTGGCTATTGGTGCTTTGCGTCCAACGAACACCTGGGATATCGTTACCTATCTGCCGCTGGGTTGTGTGGCGTTGGCCTACGCATTGTGGAGACATGAACCCGCGCGTGAACGCGGTTTGCGCCTGTTGCGTCAATTGCCGGGCGACAGCCAGCGTCTGCTGCGGGTTGTGTTGGGCGTAGCCACGCTAATACTGCTTTCGATATGGCTCTTTCAGCCGTTTACGAACTGGTACGGTCAGGGATACACTCAGGTGGCATTGTGGAAGGGCACTCACACCACGCTGACAGCATATCTGACCCATTGGGGCTTGTTCCTCTTTGTCATCATCTCCTGGATGATCTGGGAGACGCGCGATTGGCTGGCAAGTACACCGCTTTCGGCGTTGCGCCGTCTACAACCCCTGGCGAAGTGGATTTACCTGTCCCTGGCGTTGCTGGTGTTGGCCGTGGCGGGTTTGATCTATTTAGGCGTGGGAATTGCCTGGTTTGTCCTGCCGTTGGCAGCCTGGGTGGGCGTTTTGCTGCTACGTCCCGGCATGGCTGATAGCAAGCGTTTTGTGTTGTTTCTGGTCGGAACAGCGCTGACGCTGACGCTGATGGTGGAAGTGGTCGTCCTGGTTGGCGATATCGGGCGGATGAATACCGTATTCAAGTTCTATCTGCAAGCCTGGACGCTGCTGGCTATCAGCGCCTCTGGCGCCCTGGGCTGGACGCTTCTATCTTTGTCCGAATGGCTGCCGCGCTGGCGCTTAACCTGGCAGGCGGTCTTCACAGCGTTGATAGCTGGGGCGGTTCTGTTCACAGTTTTGGGGGGGCTGGCAAAGGTGAAGGACCGCATGGCGACAGACGCCCCGCATACGCTCGATGGCATGGCGTTCATGCAATACGCGGAGTATGCGGATACCTGGGGAGTGATGGATTTGAGCCAGGATTATCGGGCTATTCGCTGGATGCAGGAAAATGTGCCAGGATCGCCGGTGATCGTCGAAGCTAATCTACGGGATTTGTATCGCTGGGGGTCGCGGTTTTCGATCTATACCGGTCTGCCGGGCGTGGTGGGCTGGGAGTGGCACCAGCAGCAGCAGCGCGCCTTGTTGCCGCCAAACTGGGTGAGCGACCGCATCACCGAAATCGATGTTTTTTACACCACGCAGGACATGCAAGCTGCCCGCGATTTCCTGCGCAAATATGGGGTCAAATACATCATCCTGGGTCAGCAGGAACGCGGCAAATACCCTGGGCCAGGGCTGGAGAAGTTCCCCGCGGCAAATGGCGCATTGTGGAAAGAAGTGTATCGAGATGGCGAGACGGTCATCTACGAGGTCCTGGCTGATGTAGCAATGGGCGGGTGATATGCTAGAGACGCTTTCCTGGTATGTGATTATCACGGTAGTTGGTTGGGTGGCCTTCCCACTGACCTATCGCTTTTTGCCGCGCCTGCCGGATCGGGGCTATGCTTTTACCCGCGCCCTGGGTTTGTTATTGTGGGGATACAGTTTCTGGCTGCTGGCTTCTCTGGGAGTTCTCCGCAATGATGTCGGTGGGCTCTTCTTTGCGCTGGCTCTGTTGATGGCGGCTGGCGTATGGGCGGGGCGCGGTGGCGTATTTGCTGAGTTGCTGCGCTGGCTAAAGGATCAGCGACGATTGCTCTGGAGCATCGAGGTGCTGTTCTTCCTGGCGTTTGCCGGCATGGCGTTTGTGCGGGCGGCTAACCCGGAGATCCTGGGTACAGAGAAGCCGATGGAGCTGGCGTTTATCAACGCCATCCTGCGCTCGCCCACATTTCCCCCTCACGATCCCTGGTTGTCGGGATATGCAATCTCATACTATTATTTCGGATACGTGCTGGTTGCTATGTTAGCCAAACTGAGCCAGGTTTCAGGGGGCGTGGCATTTAACCTCGGGGTTTCGCTGGTGTTTGCTTTGAGCGCAATTGGGGCATATGGACTGGTGTACAACCTGCTAAGCCTCAACGGCGCGCGTTCCGCCTCACAGTCAGCCGTTTCATTTGGACGCAAGCTCTGGCTGGCTGCATTGGGGCCGGTATTTGTCCTGTTGGTCAGCAACGTGGAGGGTTTCCTGCACGTATTGCACACGCGCGGCTTGTTCTGGCGGTTGAATGCTTCTGGGGAGTTGGTTTCTCCGTTCTGGCAGTGGCTGGATATCGTAGATTTAAACCAACCACCTGCTCAACCGTTCTCCTGGTTCCCCACGCGTTTCTGGTGGTGGTGGCGAGCCTCGCGGGTGGTGCAAGATTACAATTTTTCCGGTGCCGCGCTGGAGATCATTGACGAGTTTCCGGTATTCTCATACTTGTTGGCAGATTCGCATCCGCATGTACTGGCTATGCCATTTGCTTTTCTGGCCATGGGGTTGGCGCTCAATCTGTTCCTCAGCCCTGCGTTGCCGCCGTTGCGGTGGTTGCGCCTTCGCCTGGAGTACCGCGCACAAGCCTGGTCAGGCGGATTGCTGTTCGTCGGTGGGGTTGCTGCCTGTTGGTTTGGATTGAGCGCGCTCAGCCTGAGGTTGACGGGCTTGGGCCTGGTTGCCATGGTGGCAGGCGGGGTTCTCTTTGTGCAAATCCCACGGGAGGTGCGCCGGAGCGGCTGGCGCTTGCTCTGGCGGCGCGATTTGGGGCAGAGTGATGTGGGATTATCCTTGCATCTGGAGGCGTCGGATTACTGGCTGGGGGCTCTGGTTTTGGGCGGTCTGGCTTTTCTGAACACGTGGGATTTCCCCTTTTTCTTGACTTTGTTTGCCGGGGCTTACGCGTTTCGCGACCAATTACAGCAGGCGCGAGCTGGATTAGCCGGGGTAATATCCCGTTTTTTCAACGCTGCGATCGGTCTCGGCCTGGCGGGTGTGCTGCTTTACCTGCCTTTTTACCTGGGCTTTGCCTCGCAGGCGGGTGGGATTATCCCCAACCTGATTTACCCGACGCGAGGTGCTCACCTGTGGGTTATGTTTGGCACGTTATTCATCCCCCTGCTGGGATATCTGGCGTACCTCTGGCGAGGCAGTGGAAGCTTTGATTGGTTGAAGCGCGGGTTCGCAGCGGCGATAGGTTTCATGGCGCTTCTCTGGGTGTTTTCGCTTTTATTTGCCGGGGCGATTCTGCTCTTGCCTGGGGTGAATACGATCTTCCTCAACAGCCTCGGGGCGACAGGCGGGGTGGAGCTGTTTCTGGAGGCGATCTTGCGCCGCCTGATTAACTCTGGCGGTTGGCTCACCATGTTGGCGCTGCTGGGATTGTCGCTTGGTTTGCTGCTTACCAGGGGGGGCAGTAGATCGGAAAACACGGGTCGGAAGAAACCGCTGTTTCCGGCGCAAACCTACGCACTTTTGTTGGTGCTGTTGGGAACGCTGCTGGTGTTGGGACCAGAGTTCTTTTATCTGCGTGATCAGTTTGGCTGGCGGATCAACACGATCTTTAAATTCTATTATCTGGCATGGCTGTTATGGGCGATAGCCGCCGCCTATGGCAGCGCAACTCTTCTCTCCTCTTTGCCGCGGGTGTGGGGGGGAGTCTTTCGGGTTTGTCTATTCCTTGTTCTGATTATTGGTTTGACCTACACTGTTCTTGGCTTGTGGTCGAAAACAAACGGTTTTCAGCCCGCATCTGGCTTTACCCTGGATGGGACAGCTTACCTGGAGCGTGATAAACCGGATGAAGCGGCTGCGATTGGCTGGCTCAGATTGGCTCCGCCGGGCGTGGTGGCGGAGGCAGTCGGCGGTAGTTATTCAGAATACGCCCGGGTGGCTACGCTCAGTGGGCAGCCCAATGTGCTTGGCTGGCCTGGACATGAAAGCCAATGGCGCGGCGGGGCGAGCGAGATGGGTTCACGCCAGGCAGACCTGGAGCGATTGTACTGCGCGAGACGCTGGGAGGAAGCTCGCCAGGTGCTGGAGAAATACCAGATTCGCTATGTGTACATCGGCGACCTGGAGCGAGCCAGCTATACGCCAAATGCGCAGACCTGTCCACAGGGGTTGGATGAGGATAAATTCAAGGCGAATATGGTCGAGGTCTTTCGGCAGGGAAATGTTGTTATCTATGAGGTTCCCGGCAATTGACCAGATATGGCGATACAGCGGGTGAGCATCATCCGGTGATGTGGCGGACGTGCAAGCCAGTTCTTCTGTATAATACAGGAAGCAGGCGCGATGAAGTGGGAAGACGTGACCGTTGAAAAGGTGCTGATTATCCTGATCCTGCTGTTGGGAGCTGCACTACGCCTGGTCAATCTGGGACAGGCGCCCCTCTCCGACAGCGAGGCTGTTTTGGCTTTGCAATCTCTGGACCTCGCTCGAGGCCAGGCGGGCGAGATTGGGGCAACTGTTGGTGCTGTTGTTTTAACCGGGTTAGGCTTCTTCCTGTTTGGCAGCAGCAATTTTCTGGCGCGCCTGTTGTCGGCAAGTGCTGGCTGCCTGTTGGTGCTTGCGCCGGTGTTTTTCCGGCACAAGCTTGGCAGAGCGGCAGCCCTTTTGCTCATGCTGGGACTGGCAATTGACCCGGGGATGGTGGCGATGTCCCGCCAGGTGGACAGTCCTATGCCTGCCCTTGGTTTTGCTGCGCTGGCATTGGGGCTGGCCTATCAACGGCGGACGCTGTTGGCGGGGATATTTGCGGGGCTGGCTTTGCTGAGTGGACCGGCGATCCTGGTGGGAGCCTTGCCGTTCGGGCTGGCCTGGGGATTGTTGCAGCTGCTGGAGCGCCCGGTTGCAATGGTTGCCTCGCCGGACTCGACCGCCAGTACGGCTGGTCGCCAGCTGACTGACACTGGCCTCAGGACATTGGCGATTGCAGCAGGGGTTACTGTGATAGTTCTCGGGACCCTCTTCTTCACTGTTCCCGAAAGCCTCTCCGCCTGGGGAGCGTTGTTGCCGACCTACCTGCGCGGCTGGACGGAGATTTCCAGACTTCCTGCGTTGCGAATGGCAGCAGCGTTGCCGGTTTATCATCCTTTAGCTCTAATCTTTGGTTCGATTGGGGCGGCGCGCGGCTGGCTGCGGAGGAAGCGCCTGGAGCGCTTTCTGGGGCTTTGGTTTCTGCTCGCCTTCCTGTTGGCTTTGATCTACCCGGCGCGTCAGATGGGCGATCTGGTTTGGGCTTTGACAGCTTTGTGGGCTTTGGCGGCGATCGAGCTGGGGGATATCCTCTGGGTTGAAGCTCCGCCTCGCTCCATTGCTCTCGTACAGTCTCTGGCAATCGTTTTATTGTTGGCTATGTTCTGGATGAACCTCACCAGCACGGCGCAGCTTTTGAATGATTTGCAGGGATGGTTGATGCGCCTGGCAATGCTGGCGGGTTTGCTGGTGCTGGGAGGAGTCCTGACAGTGCTGGTGGCGATGGGATGGTCATGGAACGTCGCTCGCCAGGGGTTGGTCTGGGGCACCTGCGTCGGATTGGGCATATACGGCGTTTCGGTTTTGGCGTCGGCTTCCCAGGTGCGCGTTCCCGGTCAGTACGAGCTGTGGCAGCCTGTGCCACGGACTGCAAACGCCGACCTGATCCTGCTCACCATGCAGAATCTATCCGAATGGAATCAAGGTTTGACGAAGACCCTGGATGTGACCCTGGCGGTTGATGCGCCATCGCTACAGTGGTTGCTCCGCGACTATGGCGCGCTGACGCTGCTGCCCGAAAGACAATGGGGAGGGATTCAAGGGGCGCCCGCGGTGGTGATTGCCCGGCTGATGGATAGCACGCCAAAGTTGACAGAAGCTTACCGCGGCCAGGATTTCGCCTGGTGGGAATCGCCAGCCTGGCAAGGGGCATTGCCTCCCGACTTCACACGCTGGCTGACCACGCATCAGGCGCCTTTATGGCAAGATAGCGTGGTTTTATGGGCGCGCAACGACTTGTTCCCCGATGGTGAGTTGTCGAGTCCAATTCTGCCCGAGTGGCAAATTATTGAACCAGATGAGCAATGAAAAATTCATCAGGATGAGCGGTTTATGGCCGGCCGCGCCCGCCAGGTTTCCAGTTGCTTCAGCGCCGAGGAGAAGGGATGAGCGTACCTCGAATCATCGCCATTGACGGCCCGGCTGCATCGGGAAAATCCACCCTGGCTCAGCGGCTTGCCGAGAGGCTTGGTTACTTGTGCTTTGATACGGGGGTGATGTATCGGGCTCTGACCTGGGCGGCGCTGCGGCGCGGTGTAGCCCCTGCCGATGAACCAGCGCTGGCTGCATTGGCGGAAAAACTGGATATTGACATAACCCCTCCCTCCAAAGGTGATGGGCGCGTCTACGATGTCAGGGTAGATGACGAAGATGTCACCTGGGAAATTCGCAGTCCAGAGGTGGAGGCGCAGGTGTCGATTGTCTCGGCATACGCAAGTGTGCGCAAGGCTCTCTCTGCCCAACAACGGCGAATTGGCTTGCGCGGCGGAGTGGTCATGGCTGGGAGGGATATTGGTACGGTTGTCTTGCCCGAGGCCGACTTAAAGATTTATCTGGATGCCTCGGTGGAGCAGCGGGCAATGCGCCGCTATCGGGAACAGATGATGCGCGGAGAGCAAATCAGCTACGAAGAGACTTTGCAAGCCATGCAGCAAAGAGACCGAATTGATTCCACCCGCGATGTCGCCCCGCTGAGACCGGCTGAGGATGCGGTCATTGTCAATACCGACCACCTGACGGTTGACCAGGTCGTGGAGCATGTCTGGCGGTTAGTTCACCCGCAGGAGCAGGATTAAGATGGCAGAGGGGTATACCCTTCCAGCGCGTATCCGCTTCTTCCGCTGGGCGTTTCGCCCTCTTTTCCGCCTTTTGTTTCGCCTGTTCAGTCCGATTCAAATCACCGGCTGGGAGAACATCCCCAGGCAAGGGGCATATCTGATCGCCATAAATCATGTTTCCTTGTTTGACCCACCGTTTCTACTGGCGTTCTGGCCGGTTGCACCAGAGGCGGTGGGCGCTATTGAGGTGTGGCAACGTTCAGGACAATCGTTTCTGGTGCGCTGGTACGGTGGCATCCCTATTCGCCGTGGTCAGTACAACCGCCAGGAGCTGGAACTGCTGCTCCGCGTGTTACGCTCGGGGCGACCGCTATTAATTGCTCCTGAGGGTGGCCGTTCGCATGCGCCTGGTTTGCGCCGGGCTTATCCCGGCGTTGCTTTCCTGGTTGAGAGAACCGGCGTACCGGTTGTTCCGGTTGGCATTGTTGGCGCTACAGACGACTACTTGAAAAAGGCTTTGCTTGGCAAGCGCCCTCCCCTGGAAATGCATATCGGCAAGCCCTTTCAATTAAACATAAGCGTTGACCACGCGCATCTACGGCGCGAAGCCCGCCAGGAACTTGCCGATCAAATCATGCTGCATATTGCGGCGCTGTTGCCTCCTGTATATCGAGGGGTCTATGCAGAGTTCAACCTCCCTGCCGCCAAAGCCAGTGAGTGATCGTATTCGACCTGAGATCACCCACCTGCCCGAGCTAACTTTTGCACGGCGTCTGGGTCGGCGGTTTTTCCTGTGGCTGTTGCGCCAACTAGTGCGCCTGTGCGCGCGGTGTACGGTGACGGGTCTGGAGAATGTGCCCAAGGATGGGCCAGCTCTGCTGGTATCCAACCATTTGGGCGATGCAGACATGGTGGTAGGTCTGGCATTTGCCCCCCGGCCAGTTGAGCTGTTATCTAAGGCGGAGCTGCATGACTTTCCTGTTTTGGGTTGGCTCATGGATAGCTACGGGGTCATCTGGGTGCACCGCGGTCAGCCTGACCGCCGCGCCCTGCGCGCTGCGCTGGACGCGCTGAGTGAGGGACGGCTGTTGGCAATCGCGCCGGAAGGAAGGGAGAGTCTGACCGGAGCTCTGGAAGAAGGCACTGGCGGCGCTGCCTATCTCGCCTATAAATCAGGTGCGCCGATTGTCCCCGTCACATTTACAGGCACGGAAAACTGGCGCATCTACACCAATCTGAAGCGCCTGCGGCGCACGCAAATCACCCTGACGATCGGGACGCCTTTTTATCTGGATGCAGCGCAGAATCGGCGCGATGCAATTGAAGCCGGGACGGAAAAGATCATGCGTCGCCTTGCCAGCCAGTTGCCGCCGGAATACCGCGGTGTCTATCTTCTTGCCGAAGCCGAATCGGACGACTCGCTTGCTAAGGGATGAGATTATGACGGTTGAGAGCCTGAAACACCCGCGATCCTTTTCTGGGCATTACAATCATGCCGATTGGGAGCTACGGCGGCGATTTTGTCGGTTTTTACTCAAAACGATTGGCTTTACGTTACTGGCAAAGGTTGATGAGGTTCAGGGCATTGAAAATATCCCCAAACAAGGCCCGGGGATTCTGATGATCAACCATATTGCCTTTATCGATCCGATTGTCGTCGTTCACGTTGCCCCGCGGCTGATTGTCCCTCTGGCAAAGATTGAAGTTTATCAGTACCCCTTTGTGGGGTTGTTTCCCCGTTTGTGGGGCGTGATACCGGTGCGCCGGGAAGAATTTGATCGCCGGGCGGTGCAACAAGTGCTGGCGGTTTTGCGCGCTGGCGAGATTGTGCTGGTTGCTCCCGAAGGGACTCGCGGTCCTCGGCTCTCACGGGGAAAGGAGGGCGTTGCCTACCTGGCAAGCCGCAGCGGAGCCCCGGTAATCCCGGTAGCAATTGAAGGAACGCCTGGCTTCCCTGCATTTCGTTTCAGCCGCCGTTGGAAGCAACCAGGAGCGCAAGTTCGATTTGGTAGACCGTTTTACTTTAAACAACAACCACGACTCCCAGGGCGGGATGAATTGCGCAAAATGACCGATGAAGCCATGTATATCCTGGCTGCAATGTTACCTGAACACCGTCGCGGCTACTATGCTGATCTCGGACGCGCCACACAGGATACGATCGAGTGGGCAGTGTAGCGGTCGTTCTCTGGCACGAAACTTGCAAAGAGGGTTGAAATGTCTGTTCTGCCCACCTTACTGGCCGGTAATCCCTATGTATACCTGCCGCAAACCCTGGCAGGGCGGGTGATTGCTGGCATCGGCTGGCTGTGCTTCCTGGTTTTAATCCTTGCGACGCTCGTTCGTTGGCGCGGGTATAACGTGCCCTTCGCCCGCCATACCATCTGGATATGGTTGGGGTTTTTACTGGCAGTGCCTTTGAGCGGATTTTTCATTGGTTTACGTTTACCTGCCCTTGGTTTTATCCCCTATCCCTGGTTGCCGGTCGAGCCAACCGGACCGGCGCTGATCTTCTTTGCAGCTGTTCCCTGGGTGCTGGCCGGGGGGATGCTTGGTCCGTTGCCCGCGGCAACCGTGGCTGGCGTCGCGGGTGGGCTGCAGGCTCTCTGGGATACCCACAATCCCTTTACGCTGCTGGAACTGGCGCTACTGGCGGTGTTGATGAGTGTGGCGTTGAAGCAGCGCTATCGCTCTCCTGTTTATGCCCTGTTGCGGCGACCGGCGTTTACCGCCATGCTCCTGGCGCTGTTCTATCCGATCCTCTACCTGATGACAGCCATGCTCTCTGCGGATGGCAGCCTGGCGGTGCGGTTGGACTTTGCTGCCACGGGCTTGCGCTTTCATGCGCTGGCTATGGGCGGCGAATTACTGATTGCCGGGTTGGTAGGGGAACTGGCGGCGGCGGCATTCCCACATAGATGGAAGAGTCAGGGGAACCTGCTGCCTTCTCCTCCGGAAAAGAGCCTTCAGGCGCGTTTTGTGTATACGATAATGCCTCTGGCAGTAATCCTGGCAGCGTTGTTAATGTTTGGCGCCTGGATTGTGGCTGAAAGAGCGGCGCGCCAGATGTTAAGCGAGCGCATGGCTGACGTTGCCCGTGTGGCTGCAGAGGGCATTCCATATTTTTTACAAGCGGGACAGAACCTGTTGATGGAGATCGGAGAAGATACGCGTTTGCTCTCCAAAGATGCCACTGCACTAACTCGGGTGCTCTCTGAAGACATGTTGATGGTGCCTTTCTTCACGCAGTTGTATGTTTTGGATAATGATGGGAATATTCTGGCAGGATATCCGGATGATGGAAGCCAGGGTTTAACAAGCACGCCAGAAGAGCAGGCGGGCGTGCCGGCAGCCCTGGCGGGAATACCCTATCAGGGTTTCTCGCTTGCGCCAACTGCGGGTCAGACAGCCGCAGGTGTCTCCATGCTGGTGCCCATTCGCGATGCCGGTGGGAAGGTTTGGGGTGCGCTGGTGGGGCGCACCAATCTTGCGGAGAATCCGATGACCACGCCGATACTGGCCGCTTTGGGGAACCTGGCGGGGGCGGATGGAGAAGCAATTCTATTGGATGAAGAGGACAGAATCCTGTTTCATCCAAATCCAACATTGCTGATGAGGCAGTATAGTGGACAGTTGCCCGAGGCAGCGGGCTTTTTTGCCGATGCTGCCCCCGAAGGCACCCGCCGATTGGTTTACTTCCAACCGATGAAAGGCTACCCCTGGTCGGTGCTCATTTCACTGCCGTTGCAAAGGGTGCAGGCTCAGGCTTTGAATATCGCCGCGCCTTTGATGGGCATGTTGTTGATCCTGGGAGTGGTTTCTAGCCTGCTCTTGCGCTACAGCCTGCGCCGGGTTACTGGATCGCTTGAGTCTCTGGCGGCGCAGGCGAATAACATCGCTCAGGGTGAGTTGGACCAAGCTCTGCCGGTAAGCGATGAGGACGAGGTAGGGCAGCTCAGCCGCGCCTTTGAGCAGATGCGCCTCAGTCTCAAGGCGCGCCTGGATGAACAAAATCGCCTGCTCATGGTGAGTCAGGGGGTGGCTTCCAGCCTGGAGATGGAGCAGGCGGTACAGCCCGTGCTTGAAGCGGCTTTAGGCACAGGCGCCAGTTCGGTGCGCGTGGCACTGGCGCCGGCAATGATGTATGAGTTGAATGGCGACAACCGCTCGCCGATTGCTTACTGGGCCGGCGCAGCCGGGGATAGTTACCGTTATCTGGATGAGCAAATCATCGAGCTAACTCGTCAGCAAGATCGTTTGGTGTTGACCAACCCCGCTCGGACGCGCGTGATCAGCTTCAAACCGGGATTGCCCAGGCCGCGGGCTTTATTGGCGGTGGCGCTCAGACATGAATACCAGTACTATGGCTCGCTGTGGGTTGCCTATGATCAGCCGCACCAATTTTCTGAAGAGGAAGTGCGCTTTCTTGTTACATTGGGAGGCTATGCTGCCCTGGCATCGGCAAACGCGCGCCTGTTTGCCAGCGCTGAGATTGGTCGGCAGCGGTTATCAGCCATCCTGGCCTCTACCCCTGATCCGGTGCTGGTCACTGACCAACAGGGTCGGCTTTTGTTGGCTAATCCGGCAGCCTGGCGCGCCCTGGGAGTGGGGGTGAATTGGGACGAAGGGCAGCCTATCGAGGACATTGTCTCGCAGAAAGAACTATTGCAACTCCTGCAAGACCCCAGCGATGAGAAGCTTTCCGCCGAAGTGACCCTTTCGGATGGACATGTGTACTACGCCACGGCTTCTCACGTTCGTGTGGAAGGGAAACGGGTTGGGCGCGTATGTGTCTTGCGCGATATCACCCATTTCAAGAAACTGGACACGCTCAAATCTGACTTTGTGGCAACGGTCAGTCACGATTTACGCTCGCCGCTGACCTTGATTCGGGGCTACGCTTCGATGCTGGAGATGGTTGGCGATTTGAATGAACAGCAGCTCAGTTATCTCGCTAAAATTACCGACGCAGTAGAGGGTATGTCGCGTTTGGTGAACAACCTCCTGGATTTGGGGCGTATTGAAGCCGGCGTTGGCTTGCAGATCGAAAAAGTCTCGGTCAGGGAGGTGGTTGAGCGAGTTGTAAATGCGCTACGGGCGCAGGCGCAGCAAAAGCGGGTGAATTTGCTGGCCGAGCCGCTGCAACAACCGCTTCCCCAGTTAGATGCAGATCCGGCGCTATTGCAGCAGGCGATACAGAACCTGGTGGATAACGCCATTAAGTACACAGAGGCGGGAGGCGAGGTGCGGTTACGCGTCCATGCGTATCCCGAACGTGTGGTTTTCGAGGTTAGAGACACTGGGATAGGCATTGCTCCGGTGGATCAGCCGCGGCTGTTTGAAGAGTTTTATCGGGGTGCTCATCATGGAGGCAAGCGCCCGCGCGGCACCGGCCTTGGGTTGGCTATTGTGCGCTCCATAGCAGAACAGCATGGCGGGCAGGTATGGTTGGAGAGCCAGCTTGGAAAAGGGAGTGTGTTCTATCTGGCGATACCTACGCAACGCAGCCAATCGGCAACGTGAGCAGGGGAATTTTCCTTCAGCCTCTTGACCAAATCGGGCTGTATGCATATAATCCGACCCAGATGAATAAGGATCAGTGGAGTGGCGCTGGGTGAGCGCTTGAGAGTGTGTTCTCACGCGCTTATCTTTCTTTGTTTAATACACAACCATAAATCCCCTGATAGTTGATGGATCGAGCACACCGTTCAACAGGATTACAACCGCATGTGCCCGGCGTGTTGTTGATAGGTAGAGTGTGTCTGATGATGAGGGAAGCGGTTAAAAATCTAAGCCAAACAAGGACGACTTTGAGGTTTTTAGCGGCGCACTGCGCCGCTAAATGTGCCAATTTGATGATGTTCTCGCTGGGAGCACGAGATTAGGAGACGGAGGCGATCGAGTGGAAACAAAAGGTTTAACCAAGCTCCGCATCAGTCTGGCTTCGCCAGAAACTATTCGAAGCTGGTCTTATGGAGAGGTACAAAAGCCTGAGACGATTAACTATCGCCGTCTGCGACCCGAAAAGGATGGTCTGTTTTGTGAGGCCATCTTCGGGCCGACGCGCGATTGGCAATGCTATTGCGGTAAATATAAAAATATCCGCTACAAAGGGATCATTTGCGATAAGTGTGGGGTAGAGGTTACCCGGTCATCTGTGCGCCGGGAACGGATGGGGCATATCGAGCTGGCGGCGCCAGTGGCGCATGTGTGGTATACGCGTCGCATACCCTCGTACCTGGGTTTGTTGCTGGATATCTCACGGCGTAATCTTGACCGCGTGCTCTATTTTGCCCAGTATGTGGTTACCTATGTAGATGAGGATGCCCGGCAAAAGGCTCTCAAGCGGCTGGAAGATAAAATCACCGTTGCCGAGCGCGAACAAGTAGCCAGGATCAATGCCCAGATTGCTGAGGTCAAAAGCGAGCGCGATCGTATGCTCGCTGAGCTTTCGCAGCGTCGGGCGGAGGCCGAAAAACGCTACGAAGACATTATCGCTGAGCGATTAGATCCCATCCTTCAGGCGGGTCAACGCCTGGAAGCCAGCCTGCGCGAACAGTTGAACCAGCCAGCTCGTACGACGATCCATTTCCCGGACACCGAGATCGTCATCGTCGAAAGTGGTGAGACAATTGGAACGCAACACCTGACCAGAGTTCAACAGGTGGTCAAAGAACGGTTGGAAGAGCTGGAAAGCCAGCTTAAGGACGAAAAATCGCGCGAGCTGGATGCGATACGCATGGAAATAGAACAGGTTCGAGCGCAGGCGGACCTGGATATGGAGCAGCTCCGAATGCAGTTGGATGATCAGGCTTCGGCGGCGCGCGATGAGACCGCGCGGCAGCGGGATGAACTGCTCGAATTGCGCCCACTGACCTTCCTGGGTGAAAGTCGCTATCGCGAGTTGAAATCGCGCTGGGGGCAGGTTTTCCGCGCCGATATGGGCGCCGAGGCATTTTATGATATCTTGCGCCGCCTCGACCTGGATAAACTCTCCAGCGAGCTCTGGCATGAAGTGCGCACTACCCGCAGTAAGCAGAAACGAAAAAAGGCTACCAAGCGCCTCAAGGTGGTTGAGGCTTTTCGCCGTTCCGGCAACAGACCAGAATGGATGATCTTAACGGTACTGCCCGTTATACCTCCAGATTTGCGCCCGATGGTGCAGTTGGATGGCGGGCGCTTCGCCACTTCGGATTTGAATGACCTGTATCGCCGGGTGATCAATCGCAACAATCGGCTGAAGCGGCTGTTGGAGCTGGGTGCGCCGGATGTGATCGTGCGCAATGAAAAGCGCATGCTCCAGGAGGCTGTCGACTCGCTGATTGATAACTCACAACGCGGCAAGGCTCTCTCACGCCGTGGACGGCGCGAGCTGAAGTCTCTCAGCGACATGCTGAAAGGCAAGAAAGGCCGCTTCCGCCGCAATCTGCTGGGCAAGCGAGTGGACTATTCAGGTCGTTCGGTGATTGTCGTCGGACCTAACCTGAAGCTGTATCAATGCGGGCTGCCAAAGACGATGGCTTTGGAGCTCTACCGGCCATTTGTGATCTCGCGCCTGGTGTCGCACAATTACGCCGCCAATGTCAAGGGTGCCAAGCGCTTCATCGAGCGTAATCGACCCGAGGTGTGGGAAGTGCTCGAAGAAGTGATTAAAGAACGCCCGGTGCTGCTCAACCGCGCTCCCACGCTGCACCGCCTGGGTATCCAGGCGTTTGAGCCGGTGCTGATTGAAGGCAGCGCCATCCAGTTGCATCCGCTGGTGACCACCGCCTTTAACGCCGACTTCGACGGGGACCAGATGGCAGTTCATGTGCCGCTTTCGCAGAAAGCAGTCTGGGAAGCCAGAGAGCTGATGCTTTCGTCGAAGAATCTGCTCAAACCCGCTGACGGCGAGCCGATCATCAGCCCGTCCAAGGATATGGTCTTGGGCGTTTATTATCTGACGAAGACCGATGATAAACCTCACCTGGGTGATGGCCGCGTCTTTGCCGATATGGATGAAGCCGAGCTGGCTTACAACCTCAAGCACATCGATATCCACGCCCGCATTCGTCTGATGGTCACTACATGGTACGACGACCAGGCAAACCGGCTTCCCCAGCCAGAACAACGCCTGATCGAGACTACCGTTGGGCGCATTCTGTTCAATCGCATCTTGCCGCAGGAAATTCAGTTCGTCAACTGGGTGCTCGACAAGGGTGGGTTGAAGGACCTGGTGGCTGATCTGTATGAGATTTGCGGGGAAGATCGTACGCCGGAGATCGCCGATGCCATCAAGGATATCGGCTTCAGGTACGCAACCCGTTCGGGTTACTCATTGGCTGTCTCAGATATCACCGTGCCGGCTGAGAAACAGCAGATCATACCTTATGCCTTGCAAGAACAGGAGATAGTGCAACGCGACTACCGCCGTGGCTTGCTGACTGAGCAGGAACAGAATGACCGTATTATTGCGATCTGGCAACGCACAACCAATCAGGTTGCTGAGGCAGTCAAACAAACGATGGATCCGGATGGCAATCTGGCTGCTCAGGCTATCTCGGGGGCGACCAAAGGTGGTTTTGGTCCGATCTCCCAACTTGCCGGTATGCGCGGTTTGATGGCATATCCATCGGGGCGTATCATCCCCTTGCCCATCCGCTCGAACTTCCGCGAAGGGCTGACGGCGCTGGAGTACTTCATTTCGACGCACGGCGCGCGCAAAGGCCTGGCTGACACAGCCTTGCGCACCGCCGACGCCGGTTACCTGACTCGCCGCCTGGTAGATGTGGCGCAAGACGTGATCATCAACGACGAAGACTGCGGCACGCTGGAGGGCGTCCTGATCCGGAGGGCCGATGACATCGCCGGACAATCGATGAGCAGCCGTTTGTATGGACGGCTTGCGGCTGAGCGCGTGGTTGATCCTGAAACGGGCGAAGTGCTTGCCGAGCGCGACCAGGTGCTGGATCACGAACTGGCGCGGAGAATAGCCGCTTCTGGCGTGAGCGAGGTGAAAGTGCGTTCTCCGCTAACCTGCGAGCTCATCCATGGGGTATGCGCCAAGTGCTATGGGTTGGACCTGGGAAGGGGTAAACTGGTAGAGAGCGGGGCTGCTGTTGGCATTGTAGCTGCTCAATCGATTGGCGAGCCTGGCACGCAGTTGACGCTGCGCACTTTCCATACCGGTGGCGTGGCGGCTGGTGGTGATATTACTACCGGTCTACCGCGCGTTGAAGAGCTCTTCGAAGCCCGCAAGACGCCGAAGGGCGAAGCGGTGGTGGCTGAGATTGGCGGTCGAGTGAGCATTATGCAATCAGACCGCTATAGCGAGCAGCGCATCGTGCGCGTTGAGCACAGTGAGATGGTGGATGACGAGTATGACCTCCCTGAAGGTTGGACGATTGCTGTTGAAGATGGCGGCGAGGTAAGTCAGGGTGATACGATAGCTTACATGGGCGATGGCGCGACCATCACAGCCCAGCATGGCGGACGGGTGCGATTGGAGGAAGGTAAGGTCATCGTGGCGTATGAGGCGCGGCAGGAGGCGGAGTATGAAATCCCCAGCAATGCCCGCCTGATTGTGCGCGATGGCGAGCATGTAGAACCAGGACAGCCGTTGACCGAGGGCTCTTTGAACCCACATCGAATCTTGCGCATCCAGGGACGCACCGCCTGCCAGATGTACCTGCTGGCGGAAGTTCAGAAGGTCTATCGATCGCAAGGTCAGAATATCAGTGATAAGCACTTCGAAGTGATCATCCGTAAGATGATGTCCAAAGTGCAAATCACCCGTCCGGGCGATACCAATTACCTTCCTGGAGACCTGGTGGATTTCCTGGAGTTGAAGAAGACCAATGAACGCCTGCTGGCGGAAGGCAAACGTCCGGCCAGGTATGTGGAAGTGTTGCTGGGAATCACCAAAGCTTCTCTCAGCACCGATTCGTTCCTCTCCGCCTCGTCCTTCCAGCACACGATCAAGGTGTTGGCTGGCGCGGCGATCGCCTCCAGTGAGGATCCCCTGTACGGTTTGAAGGAGAACGTGATCATTGGCAAGCTGATCCCCGCCGGTACTGGCTTTGTGCATGGCCGCTTTGCGGAAGAAGAAGCTTCGTTGGTGATGTCAGTGTCGGAATCGGTGCCTTATCCAAATCCTAATCCTGATCCCGACGAGACGATGGGAGAGATTGATAGCTATTCGTCTCTGATTGATTAGGAGAGCCAGTCTGTTTATTGACAGCAAAATCGAACCTCCCCCACATTTCGGGGGAGGTTCGTTCATGATTCAGAGACGATCATCAGGTTACGCCCCTAATAGCTCAGCATCTCTTCTAGCCTGGCTTTAACGACGGGCCACTCCTCCTGGATGATGCTGTAATAAACCGAGTGACGAATGACGCCATCGGGCAAGATCATGTGATTGCGCAGGATGCCTTCTTTAACCGCGCCAATCCTTTCCAGGGCGCGTTGCGAGCGCTCGTTGCGCAGGTCGGTTTTGAACTGGACGCGGATACATCCCAGGGTTTCAAAGGCGTGCCGTAAAAGCAGGTATTTGCATTCGGTGTTGACAGCAGTGCGTTGGTAGGTAACTGCGTACCAGGTACCGCCGATCTCTACGGCGCGGTGCTCGGGTCTGATTTCCAGATAACGGGTGCAACCAATGGCTTTGCCGGTATCGATGTAGATGACTGCGAATGGCAGGTCGGTACCGAGCGCCTGCGCCTGGAGCAGCGAGCGCACCCAGCGGAGCATGCCTGCCTCGGTAGTGATCTCACCATAGCGCATGTACTGCCAGATGCTTGGATCGCTGCCTGCCTGGCTGAGATCAGGCACATGCGCTTCACTTAGGGGCTCCAGGCGCACCCAACGCCCCACGAGAACGACGGGTTGTGGCTGCATACAGCTATTTTAACCGCGTCAATGTACAGGGGAGAGGGGAGGCGCCGATGACTGCAACCTCTGACAGTTTGGGTTGACTTTTCTCTGGTTTACCTTTAAGATACGGTCATTGTTTAGCACAAACTTTCCATAAAATTGTCTGCTTGCCCGGAAGGGAGCCGGGTGGGCTCATCCACCAGCGGAGATCAATATGGAAGTCGGATTGGTTCGGAAGATCGACATCGATCGCGAAATGCAGCAGGCTTATCTCGATTACGCCATGAGCGTGATTGTGGCGCGGGCATTGCCGGACGCGCGCGACGGATTAAAGCCGGTTCATCGGCGAATTTTATATGCCATGTATGACATGGGACTGCGCCCTGATTCGCCGTACAAGAAGTCCGCCCGGATTGTGGGAGAAGTGCTGGGGAAATACCATCCGCATGGCGACATGGCTGTTTATGAGGCGATGGCGCGCATGGCGCAGGATTTCTCGATGCGTTGTTTGCTGGTGGATGGACAGGGGAATTTTGGCAGCATCGATGGGGATGCTCCCGCGGCAATGCGCTATACCGAGGCGCGCCTGACGCCCGCTGCGATGCAGTTGCTGGCAGATATCCAGAAAGATACAGTAGACTTTGACGCCAATTTCGACGACACGCTGAAAGAACCACACGTCTTGCCTGCAGCCTTTCCGAATCTTTTGGTGAACGGCGCGACCGGCATTGCGGTGGGAATGTCCACCAGCATCCCGCCCCATAATTTAGGCGAGGTGGTGGATGCCCTGCGCTTTCTGCTGGAGAACTGGGAGAAGATGGACGATATCAGCCTGGAGGAGCTGATGCGCTTTATCCAGGGTCCTGATTTTCCCACTGGCGGCGTGATCCTGCAACAACGCGGGGAGGACTCGCTGGCAAGCGCATATGGTTCAGGTCGGGGGCGAATCACCGTGCAGGCGCGGGCGCACCTGGAGGAGATGGAACGCGGCCGTAATCGCATCATTGTGACAGAATTGCCCTACATGACCAATAAAGCCTCGTTGATTGAGCGGATTGCCGAGCTGGTGCGGGAGGAAAAATTGGTTGGAATTGCCGATTTGCGCGATGAATCGGACCGGCAAGGGATGCGCATCGTCATCGAATTGACCAAGACCGCCGATCCCGAAGCGTTGCTGCAGGATCTGTATCGGCTCACGCCCATGCAAAGCACCTTCAGCCTGATCATGCTGGCGCTGGTGGATGACGAGCCGCGATTGCTCACTCTCAAGCAGGCGCTGCGCGTTTATCTGGATCACCGCCTGGAAGTGATCCGCCGTCGCAGCGAGCATGACCTGGCCAAAGCGCGCCAGCGAGCTCATATCCTCGAAGGGCTGCGGACAGCCTTGAAGCACCTGGATGAAGTGATCGAGCTGATCCGCAAGGCGCCGGATGCAGAGACAGCGCGACAGCGATTGATCAAGCGCTTTCGGTTGAGTGAGATGCAGGCGCAAGCCATTTTGGATATGCAACTTCGCCGATTGGCGGCGTTGGAGCGCAAAAAAATCGAGGAAGAGTACAAGGAATTGTTGATTTTGATCCGCTCCCTGGAAGGGTTGCTGCGCTCGCCAAAGAAAATGCGCCAGGTTGCCGCGGATGAGTTGTTAGCGGTTAAAGAAGCTTTTGCCGACAGGCGGCGGACGCAGATTGTTACCCTGAAACCAGGCGTCTCCAGGGGAACCCTTCTGACCGCGACAGACCTGGCGCCTGATCGGGTGGTGTGGATCTCGGTAACAAGTGATGGTCTGATCTCGCGTACATTGGCGGATGAGTTGCCGCGCCAGAGTGGAAATGACGCCCCGGCTTGGTTGCTGCGCGTGAACACGCGGGACACCCTGTATCTGGTGAGTGAGCAGGGTGAGGCAGCAGCGTTGCCAGTGCTCGCTGTTCCCGAGGCGGTTAAGGCGACCGAGGGCGCGCCGATGGATAAGGTCTCGGCGCTGAGCGCAGATCAGAAACTCGCCAGCCTATTCTCTTTACCTCCAAAATCCGAGCGCTCTGAAAACTGGTTCATTCTGAGCGTTACGAAGCAGGGAATGGTGAAGAAATCTCCGATCAGCGATTTGCCCGGCCCGACCGCGAACACATTCACGCTGGTTCGAGTGAATCAAGGCGACGCATTGGGCTGGTTGCGGATTACCAACGGTGAAGCCGAAGTGCTCCTGGTGACTGCGCAAGGGATGGCAATCCGCTTCAGCGAGCAAGAGGTGCGCCCGATGGGTCTGGTGGCAGCCGGGGTGATGGGTATCAAGCTTCAGAAAGGCGATGAAGTGAGGGGTATGGAGATCTTGCCCCAGGAAGGCGAAGCGTTTATGGTTGCCTCCGATGGGAGTGCCAAGCGTGTTGCCATCGCCCAGTTTCCCACGCAGGGCCGTTATGGGCAGGGTGTGGTTGCCTGGAAATTGCCGACTGGGGTGCAGGTGGCGGGGATGGCAATTGCCAGGGGCGCCGCCCAGGCAACTCTGTTTTTAGACCGGCTTGCTCCGAAGGTCGTTCGTCTGGACGCAGCACCGTTGCAAGGGCGGGCGGCGCGCGGAAAAGCGCTCCCGGAGGTCAAAAAGGGAGAGCGGGTGATCGGGTTATGCGTGCCAGTGGAATCGATCGCATTAGGCAGTAAGCGGAAAGGCTATGGCCGCTCTACCAGCGAGGGAACACCAAAGGAGACAAAGGGCAAGCGCGGGGCAAAAGCAACCACGCGCGCTGGGTCACCGCGGGCCGCCACAGAACAGGCGAAGGTGGGTTCCCAGGAAAAGAAGTCTAGATCGGCGTCGCCCAGGTCGCTCAGCAAATCCGATCAGCCTGAGACGGGCGCTGGCGCAGCAAAACCAGCCTCAACCCGCTCGAAGTCGTCGGCTGGTGCTGCAAAGTCAGGTGCAACCAGCAGCGGTAGAAAGCAACAAGGGACGGTTGTCAGGGCAGGCGCCAGCGATGAAAAGCCCCGCTCTAAGCCATTCAGTTCCTCGACAAAGGCACAGCCGGCGAAACCTAAACGATCCAAACTCCCCTCGTCGCGAGCTGGTTCAAGAAAAGGCACCACCAAGGTGTCGAAAACGCCCCCCGCAGCCGACGCAGAGAAACCGCCGCGTCAGCCGAATCGAAAATTGCCGAAGCAGGGAGCATAAGCGCGAATTTAGCCCGATTTTACGGCGCTGACAGCGTTCACAAAGCGCCTTGTTCAGCCTTTTGGTTGAATGGTGAAATAGGTGTAGTGGTAGGCAATTTTGCCATCTGTTAGGGCGAGGGTGTCGCTCCCGTCCTGGACGTTGCCGCTGGCTGAGGTCGCTGTCCAGGTGAGGTGGCGGCTGCCGCCGCTGCCGCTGTAACCGGTGAGGATGAAGGCGGCGTTTGGCAGGAGTTGTGAGAGCAAGACGCCGTACCAGGCACGCAGAGCCTCTATGCCCTGCACTGTGCGAGCAGCATTGACATGAACTGCGCTGGGGGAATACAGGCCAACAACCTGTTCCGGATTGTGCGTGTTTAGAGCGGCGATATACTGCAGGGCAATGTCGACGGATTGCAGCGTACTGGGCCAGGAATAGCCCTGGATTGCCTGCCAGACCTCCGGCAAGTATTTGCGGCAGTGAGCCCATTCCCAAAAGTTGGCTGCGCTCAGGTTCAGACTCTGGCAGGCTTGCAAGAAATGAACGACATCCTCCGGCGTGGCTGCCCAGCTCAAGGTCTTATAGGCTGAGCCGGTGGGAATCAATGGTCGGTATGGGGTGATGGCCTGGAACTCGCTGACTGTTCGTCGAACCTGATCAGCCGGGTTGTGGGCGCCTTGCCAATACACCTGTGGTGAGTTGAAGTTGCAGTATTCCAGAAATTCCTTCCAGGGCACCTGCGGGTGATAGGATGGGAAGCGATAAGAAGATAGCCCCATGGGCAGATTGGGAAAGGCGGAGCGCAGGCGGTTCATGAATGTGACGGCAGCAGCTTTCTTGCCCGGCTCCTTGTACTCCTTTTCAACGTCGAGGACGTAACCATCCACGCGGGTCTGCTGAATGCGCTGGATCGCTTTGTTGGCTTCGCCAATTGGATCATCACCATAGACATAATGCCAGCCATAAACCTGAATACCTCTGGCATGCAGCGCCTGGACGACAGGGATTACCAGGTCTCTGCCGCCAGTCTCTATGTTGTAACTGTATGTCCCATCGGCGATCTTGACCAGGACGTGGCTGTAGTTCCCTTCCTGAGCGAGAGTTGCAATTGTGGCTGGGTCGCCATTCTCGCATCCTCTCACTTTCCAGATAAAGAAACCTTTTCCCTGTAACGTCATCGGATGAAATCTCGCTTTATAGACAGGAGGTTTTTCGGAAACCGACGCTCATTCCCCTTTCAAAACCTGGCGAATGACCTGCATGATCGCCTCCTGGCGGGGTAACAGCACCATTGCTCCACCGGGGGTGATGTAGTCGTAGACATGCTTTGGTCCAATAAAATGATTGTGGATGCGAGAGGTGTCTGTCAGCCTGGCTGCAAGTGGCAGGAAGCCAAGCAGGTCCAGTAAGCCCAGATCGGTGGTCACGCTCCCTTGATACGCAGCGTAGAGCTCTGGAGCGCGGCGGATGGCATCCATGCTGATCAACTTATCGGCCAATGCCAGTAACACTTCTTGTTGGCGACGGTTACGGGCGAAATCATTGGACGTTTTGCGGGAGCGGACGTACCACAACACCATATCGGCATCCATCTTGGTCGTGCCTTTTGGGATGGTAATCGTGCCGCGACTGCCATAGCGATCGGTAAGCGGTTCGCTGACTTTGACTTCCAGCCCGCCCAGGCTGTCGATCATCTTTTTGAATGAAGAAAAGTTGATCAACACGTAATGATCGGGCCGCACGCCGAAGTTGTATTCCAGGGTGGCAGCCAGGGCGTTGAAGCCGCCGCGTTCCCAGGCGGTGTTGATACGGTCGGTGCCCCAACCCGGGATGTGCACGTACAGGTCGCGCGGGAATGAAACCAGGCTAACTGTGCCCTTCTCGGGGTTCAGGCTGGCCAGGATGATGGTGTCTGTGCGAAAGAGCTTCTGACGGGAGCGCGCGTCGGACCCCAGCAGCAGGATGTTCACCTGGCCCTTGGGGCGCTCGATCAGACCGACGGCGCTGCTGATTGGCGGCGGCGCCTGTTCCGGTTCAGGCGAAGGTGTAGCTGTGGGCACCTGGGTTGGGATATAGATTGGGGTTGGAGGGAGCGGCTGAAAGGGTGTGGCTGTGGGTGTGGCGTTGGCCGGAACCTGGTACAACGGCGCTGGCTGCGAGGCGTATCGAGCAGGGCTGTCAAGAATCGGCAGTCCGGCTGGCACCGGCGCGGCGCAGGCGGTTATGATTCCAATCAAGAAAAAGAGCCATAATTTCTTGCTGAACGATATTGGTAGACTCATGGGACGGGTAATCAATCAGTCTTCATGGGTATGGGCTGGGTTCTGGAGGCGAAGTGGGTTCGCTGGTGGCAGTGGGCGGCAGCGGCGTGTTGGTGGGAGGTGGCGGCGTCTGGGTCGGCGGCTGGCTGGGCGTCGCTGTGGGAGCTGGAGTAGATGTGACCGGGCTGGTGGGGGTGGCGGTTGCTGGCAATCGGGTAGGCGTGCGGAAGATGGTTGGAATGGGTGGAAGGTAAGGCACCCATAATAACTGACCAACCCGGATGACGGTCGATTTCAGGCAATTCACAGCCATCAATTGTGCGACAGTCGTGTGGTGAGCCTGGCTGATTTTCCAGAGGTTGTCGCCGGGTCTGACGCTGTAGCGAACCCAGGTGGCCGGTCTTGGGATACAGCGGATGGCGGGCTTTCTGGCGGAGGCTTCACGCCTCCGAGGTGGGTTTGTCGGGCTTGAAGTGGGGGTCGTTGTAGCGCTGATGGAGGGTGTTACCGGCGGGATAAAAATGTAGGAGCCTGGTATCAGTATGATGTTGCTACCCGTCCCAGCCTCAAGGCAGTTGGCTTTGACCAGCTCTTCTGGCGTGGTGCCATAGCTCAGCGCCAGACTCTCCAGGTTGTCCCCATAGGCGACGATCACCTGTTGCCAGCCCGGGCGCGGTGGGCAGGAGGATGTGGGGGTGATGTCCTGAGGCGGTTGGGTTGGCGGGATGGGAGAAGCGGTGAAAGTTGGTTGACCTGGCGCAGGCGTGTCAATCGGAAATGGCGTGTGTGTGGCAGTCTTTGGCAGTTGGGCAATCTGCGGGGAATGCTCTGATAATGCCAGCAGTATACTACCAAGCAGGATAGCACTCGAAAACAGGGCTGCCATAATGCCAAGCAATGCCTGGCGCAAACTGCTCATTCGCCCAGATCTCCGAGGGATGTCTCCGATGGTTTCTCCGGTTCGGCTGGCAGCAGGATGCTGAAGGTAGAACCGACCCCGGTCTCGCTGTCTATCCAGATGCGACCTTGTAGGGTGTCAACCAGCCGCTTGACAATGCAGAGCGGGGTGTTGTCGGGGCGGATTCCTGGAATCGGAGTGTGCTCCCGACGTGGTGATCGGCTGAAAACGCGCGGCATGTCTTCCACCGGGATTCCACCGCCCCGATCTGTGATCTGGATCAGGATGAATTGGCGTTGCCGGTCGTCGGTTTGCATCATGGCTTGTAAGCAAACCTGCTCGCCGGGCGGAGTGACCTCGCCAGCATTTTCCAGCAAGTGGACGATTGCCTGCTGGAGGGCAACCTGGTCGGTTTGCAAATGCAGTTGATCCGACGGCAAATCCAGTTTAAGCTGGAGTTTTTTCTCACGGTAGAGGTCTTCGGTGCCGGCAATGGCTTCGGAGATCACTGCGTTCAGGGCGACTGTTTCGAATTTAATCAGGCGCCCACCGCTCTTGAGAGAAGCCATGTGAACCAGCTCTTCCACCAGACGATTCATCCGTTCGGTGGAGACCTTGACGCGCTCGAGAAACTTGCGCTGTAAGGAGCCAAGGATGCCTACCGATTCTGTCAACAGGAAGTCTGTGTAACCCATAACAGTGGACATCGTCTGGCGGAGTTCGTGAAGGGTGGAAATGAAAGCCTGATATTGATCACCAGGCAAGGGAGCGCCTTCGGTTTGCTTTTGCATGGCAAGCAATTGCTGATCTGCTTCGGAGAGCGCTCCCTTAAGGCGGGCGATCTCCTCCAACGCCAGGCGGAGTTCACCTTCCAGGTAGCTGGCGTCGACAGCCATGGGGGATTCGGCGAAGGTCCACTGCGGCTCTATCGGTTGCATGCCGACTTTTTCTGCCTTGCTCTGCGCCTCTGCTAACTGGCGGATGGTCATCTGCAGCTCGTTTTGGGTTTTCTCCAGTTCGAGCTGGAGCTGGTTCAATACGGATGTGCGTTGCAAGAGCTGTGCCAGCGGTGGCAGCAGGTTGCGCAGGGTTTCTATCTCGGTTGGTTTCCAACCACGTTGAGAGTAGGGAGACAATAACACCAAGCCGGCCAGCGGTTCGCCGTCCTCTTTCAGCACCGGCTCGACGTGAAGGTAGTCAGACCGGTTCATCTTAAGCGCTTGGGAGAGCACCCCGGGGTCTGGGGCGAGGCTATCGGGGGATAGCGATTGGCTGACACCTTCCTGGATGGCGGCGGAGATCGCTGGCAGCGTCTGGCTGGACTCGGTGAAGCCTTCCAGATACCTTTCGCGAACCATATCATAGCCGCAGCAGATCGTCAGTCTGTCGTTTTCATCCGGTGGCAAGACAAGCAAGCATATTTCAGCGGGCACAGCGCTGGATACTGCCTGGGTGAGTATTCTGCCAATAGCAGCGGGATTGTCTGCAGATGGGAGGGATAATAAGTTCGTGATCAGACTTGGGTCGCTGCCATAGAGATTGCGTTCACGCCGGGTTGGTGCAACCACCGTCTGCTTGGGGACAAGGGGCTGGGGAAATCGCAGTGGCAGGGCCAGGAGCAAGGGATACGCCCCCATCTGCGCCAGGCGGATTGCTGCAGGGTAATCGCCGCTGGAGGGGAGCAAGGACAGGTGCGCCAGATGCCCGGCCAGCAGGGTTAAGAGCATACCGAAGCCAAATCCCCACGCAATGGGTTTCCGGAGGAGCAAGTATAGACATCCTGTTCCCAGGATAGCTATGGCTATGTATTGGGCTGCCTGGTCGGCCAGGGTGTTGTTGTAATCTACCTGGCTGCCTTCACCGGGCCACCAGACCATGGTGAAGATATAGAAGACGAATATCAGCAGACCCAGGAGCAGGGTAGCTGCATCCCCCAGGCGCGAGGGGCGGGGGAAGGCCCATAGCCAGCTCATAATCAACACGCTAACCAGGCTGATAGCGCGATCCAATGGGGGCTGCACCAGATGGTCGTTGATCAGCACCTGCCAGGACAGGCCGGCGATGATGAACATTGCCACGCGCAGGATCAGGAGCAGACTCAACCCGAAGCAGGTGCGGCGTTCTTCTGTGGTGTTGCCGGGGCTGCGTTGCAACCAACAGGCGACAAGTGCTCCCGACAAAGAAAATGTCAGCACAAGGTGATAGACCAGGTTGCCCGGAGAGCTGGTGAGCAAGTTGCTAATTTGTTGGAGAAAATTGCCCATAGCCGCCTTAGGGTGATTATAGCATAAGCAAGTCCGATTTCTTCCCGCTACAATGTGCGTCTATAAAGGAGCAAGCATCATGCCATCCTTAGCAGCGAGGGCTGACCTTGGAGCTTTGAGAGGCAGCAGGGCAGGTTGACAAAAAGGAGATTCGGAGTAAAATAACCCACGCGCCGAAGTGGCGGAATTGGCAGACGCGCTACGTTCAGGGCGTAGTGGGCTTACGCTCGTGTGGGTTCAAATCCCACCTTCGGCACTGATATTGCAACCTCTCCCGTGACATTTGGGAGAGGTGATTTTGTTACTCTTGCAGCGTCGGCAAGGCTGCGGTAAGATGAAAACGATGAAGCGTCCTACATTTAGCTGGAGATACGTGCTGATAGCCCTGGGTCTGGTGGTGGCGGCTTATCTGGTGATGAATTTCAATAACCGTATTGCCACGTTGCGCCGCCTGACGATGCAACGCGAGGTGGTAGCTGCCCGGCTGGCGGGAATGCAGCAGACGATGACCAGTCTGGAGACACAGATTGCCCGGGCGACCTCGGAGGCTGCGGTTATCGAGTGGGCTTACCAGGAGGGAAATCTGGTGCGCCCTGGCGATAACCCGGTAGTTCCTCTGCCGCCTGCCGGGAGCACGCCCGTTCCCACTCCCACCCCAGCGACGACCCGCTCCATTGTGCCGAACTGGCAGGTGTGGCTGTGGCTGTTTGCGGACACGGGCGCGCCTTGACGGTTGCCAGGGTGCGTGCTATAATGTCCGCCGCTCTGGAAACAGAGCGCATTACTGCGGGGTGGAGCAGTGGCAGCTCGTCGGGCTCATAACCCGAAGGTCCTTGGTTCGAATCCAAGCCCCGCTACCTGAACGGTATCGCAGGTCGAAAAACCTGCGATTTCTTTATTTCCAAACTTTTCCTCCTCATCTTCAGCGCCAGGGGTTCTCGAACCATACCACGGACAATATAGAACGCAGGCGATTGTACTCCTCAACGTTGGCGGCGAGGTCCAGGTCGCCGTCGCCATCCACATCCAGCGCCAGGAGCTGATCCCACTTCTCCCCGTTGAAGGTGCCCAGGCCGCGGAAGCCATCGCCCCACTTGATGGCGTGCGTTATCCATCCAAACTCGGTTTGCTCCATCCAGAAGACGGCCAGCCGGTCGGTGGGGAGAGTGCCGTCGCGGTGGATCAGCGCGCCGATGAGATCGAGCCGCCCATCGTTGTTCAGGTCGGCTATCTCCAGCGGCCGAGCGCGCCACCTTGCCGCCGGGTGCTTTTCAATGCGCTCCAGCGCCGGTTGGCGCGGGTCGCCGCGGTTGCGGAACCAGTAAATCGCCTCCTCTACATGAGTGACGATATCGGTTCGGCCGTCTGCGTCGAGGTCGGCGATCACCACCTGCTCTTTGCCGTAGAACTCGCTGCCCCGGTAGATTACGTGCATAGGCCAAGGTTGGGTGATCGCTGCGGCGCCTGGATTTTGGTACCAGGCGATGTTCTCAGCCGATTCAGGGGTGTCCCAGTCGGCGTTGGCGTTGACCAGATCCAGGTCGCCGTCGCCATCCAGGTCGCTAGCTTCAAAACCATGCCCTGAAGGAGTCAGCGGGTCAATGTCGTAAACCGACCACAGCCTCAGGTCGCGTGGGTCTGCCCCTTGGGCGCGCGGGTTGGCAAACCAGCGGATGCCAGCCCAGTTGGCCTCCTCGCCGGCGCTTTCGCGCTGGCCTTCGGCAGCGGGGCGGGCAGCACGTCCGCCGACCACGATGTCCAGGTCGGCGTCGCCGTCCAGATCGAGCAACCTGACATACAGCAGGTGCCAGCCCCTGCGGCTGGAGGGGATTGAGGCTACATTGCGTCCGACATAGGGTGGGCTGCCCTCGCCCCAGCAGATGTATACCGCCGAGGGTTCAGCAGTGTGCTCGATGCCGGTAACAACCACCACGTCCATTGCGCCGTCGTTATCGATGTCGCCGAGGGCGGCGTTTTCGGCGTTCGGGAAGCGGCCGATGTCGAATGCCGGCCAGAATGAATTGCCAAGGGCGCTGCCTGGGTGCAACAGCAGGCGCACCCGACCGCGGAACTCATAATTGACGATGAAATCCAGGTTGCCGTCGCCATTCACGTCGGCGGCATCGAGGCCGTTGGGTAGCCAGTCGCCAGGGTTGTCCAGCGGGTGCATCAGCCACTCGCTGCCCAGCTCCGGGTATGCAGAGTGCGGTTCCAGACGCGGGCGATAGGGTTGATAGATGCCCGTGAGCAGGTCGTACCCGATCAACAGGCTGGGAGCCACCAGCGTCAGTCCGAGCGACAGCAGCAGGAACCACCAAGCCTTGCGCACTTTCATCTCCGTTGTGCTGAGACTGAATCGGATGACCGGCGTAATGACATGGCCGGATGAAGCATGGACGCACCCTATCTTGAGGGTGCGTCCAGCGCTCTTCCGTTCAAACCGTCCGAGCTAGATGATCTCCAGTTCCTTGAGCTTGCTTTCGGGAACCACCCCGTTTTCCCAGCCGCGGACACGGTAATACTCCTCCAGCATCAGGTCCAGTTCGCAAACATGCCCGGTTGAACCCGGTGCGGTGGAGGGTTCCTTCAGGAAGCGCTCCGGCAGGTAGTCGCTGCCCTCGCGGAAGCCGGCCAGGTTGTTGTAGTAGCGCTCCAGGTTGTAGATGCGCTCGCCGGTTTTGAGCACGTCGGCGGCGGTGAAGGGGACGCCGACCATTGCCGAATACTGAGCGGCGTACTCGTCGGCGCCTTCGGCAAATGCGCTGAATTTGCACAGGTCCAGGCTGTCGGAGAAGGCATGCAGATCCTGAAGCAGTTTCATCAGCTCGCCCTTGCCCTTCCAGGCCAGCGGGTCGGTCTTGAGCGGGATGAGTCCCAGTTCGCTGGCGGGGCTATAGCCGCGCAGGTGGCAAGCGCCGCGGTTGCTGGTGGCGTAACCCAGCCCCATGCCTTTTAAGCCGCGTGGGTCATACGCCGGAATGCCCTGGCCTTTGACGGTCATAGCGATCTCGGGATGGCTGAAGTACTTCGCCGCCCGCTCGGTGCCCTCGGCGAGAATGTCGCCGATGCCCTCGCGTTTGCCGATCTTGTGGGCGACTTCGACCATGCCCATGTAATCGCCCCATTTCAGGCCGCCGGCACCGTTGGTGTATCCCTTCTCGGTGGCCTCCATGTACATTGCGAGCACATCGCCCATCTCGATGCCGTCCAGACCATAGTCGTTGCACAGGTCAATCAACTTGGCGACGGCGGGGGCGTAGTCGTTCTCGCACATTGCGCCGAGAGACCAAGCCATCTCGTACTCAACGCTCTCCATGCGCAGTCCGGCGAACGGCCCATCCTTGATTTCGACCTCCTTCTTGCAAGCCACCGGACAGGCGTGGCAGGTGGGGTCATCCACCAAGATGTTTTCCTTGACCCACTCGCCGCTAATGCGCTCGGCTTTCTCGCCAAACCAGGCTAGCTGCGCGTTGCGCGTTGGAAAGGCGCCAATGTTGTTATCGATGTTGGTCAGTACGTTGGTGCCATACACCGAGAGCCCGCCCTTGCGTGGGCTGGTGACATTCTTTTCATCCATGATGGTAGCCAGAGCGCGCTGGTGTGCCGGCTTCCAAGCCTCACGATCTATGGCTTTCGGCATCTTCTTGGGCGCTTTGACAACCACAGCCTTCAGCAGCTTGCTGCCGCCCACGCAACCGGTGCCGCCGCGGCCGCTGGCGCGATCGTCTTCGTTCACCCCGTTGGCAAAACGAGCCAGTTTCTCGCCTGCCTGGCCAATGGCGATCACGGTGAGGTCTTTCTCGCCATACTTCTCCTGGAAATGTTTCACCGTATCATGGACGTTCTTTCCCCAGACTTCGGAAGCGTCCAGTAGCTCAAGCTGGCCATCGTGGACGAAGGCATAGACCGGTTTTTGCGCCTTGCCTTTGAAGATCAGCCCGTCAAAGCCTGCCCAGCGTAGCCGCGCCGCTGACCAGCCTCCATGGTGGCTATCGGTGACCGTGCCGGTGAGCGGCGATTTGGTGACGATAGCCATACGCCCGCTCATGTTGGCCTCGCTGCCAGTCAGTGGGCCGTTCATGAAGCACAAAATATTGTCTGGTGAAAGTGGGTCCACCTGAGGGCCATTTTCGAAGACGTATTTCACGCCCAGGCCTCGGCCGCCGATGTATTTGCGCGCCCAATCCTCAGGGATGGGCTCGTAGGATACCTGCCCTGTGGTCAGGTTGACGTGAGCAATGCGATTTGCATATCCTCCAAGCGCCATATCAATCTCCTTTCGCTAGGAACTTCGCGAAAACGCCAATTACGTTCGTTCATCAGCCTCTTCGCCAACCATCTTGTCGTCTTTCGGGGGGATGCCTCCTTTCTGTGATGCCTGTGCTATCTTCCAGGAGGAAAGATAGCGATTTCGTCGTTTATTTGCAGCCTGATCGCAAAACCGCCGTCGTAGAAAACGTCTCGACCGTTGAGCAACACCCGCCAGCCCGGCAACGGGATATAGCGCGGCTGGATTTCTACCCACAGGGAATCGCTCTTCTCTTCCGAGCTCCAAATGCGCTCCAAAGCCTGGGCGCGCGCTTGAGGATAATAATTGAAAAACTTCTCCAGCAGGTTTGCCAGACAACTCTGGGGTTCCATGGGCACCAAGAACTCTTTTGCGCCCAAAATGGATCGCAATTTGCCGTAGACGGAGAGGCGAATCGCTGTCTCACCCTGTGCATACTCTCTGGCGATCTGATAGCCGAACAGCATTTGATTCAGTTGTACGGTTAGATATTTGCTCCAGCCAGCCAGGGCTGCGGAGATCACCTCGCCAGGGAGTTGTGCCTCCTGCAGATAGCGGGCAAAAGCAGCCAGCACCAGGCCAATCGAGACAGTCACGTAGGCTGCGGGGGTGTGGATTTTGCGTGGCCCATGCCCGGCATGATATTGCCCAGCGCGGAACAGGTAGTGTGCAAATTCATCCGAAGTATCCATGCCGATGGTTCGAGAGACCCAAATGGTGAAAAAGCGCCGGCGCTCTTCGAGATGCGCCTGATCCACACCGGTTTCCCACCCCAAGATAGCGGCTGTTTCCGGGACCGATTGCAGGTAGTCGTAGGTCTGCACTACCATTTCATTGGCGTGTGCCAACAGGGATTCGGCAGAGCGTGCCATCGCCTGCCGCTCAAAATCTTTGAGGTTAGCAAAGCGCAGCATCCGCTGCCACTCTTCAACTGGGTCGGGCGCGAGATTTAATTCAATGGAAGCGTCTCTGATCGAATCCATCTGGCGTGGCTTTCGGTTTGTTCTGGTTGAGACGTTTCGCTGCAGGTTTCTATCTGGGCAGAGGTTCGGATTGTTGTTTTCAGTATAGCGAAAATTGAGCGTTTTGGCAAGCCATCGAGGACAGTTTGGTGGTTTCCGCAGCGAAGGCGGGCTGGCTACAACCAGAACACCTGCTGGTGTAACATGTCTGCCATCCTGCGCCGCGCAAAGTCGGACGACGGCGGTCAGGCCAGCCGCGTCCGAATTTGCTATTCTATGATGGCTTGCTGTGTGGCGAAGCGGTTATTTGATGCGCTTCAGCAGGGGCAACCCGCTTGAGCTTTCAGCTACCTCGTAGCCATGTGGGATTGCCTCCAGGGCGCCCTCCTGCACTCTCTTGGAGAAGAAGAACAGTTTTTGTTCCTTGCCGCTGGCCAGCTTGCGCACCTTGGCATGCAGGTAGTAGGTAGTACCTTTCGAATTGGTGTACTTGAAAGCCATGGCAGTGCTCCTTTTCACCCCAAAATCTGGTTCGCCCCAACGGGCTGCAACGCCGGCCGCAAGAACTGGTTGGAGAGAACAATGGTGATATAGTACATCATTTTTCGAATATTTGCAATGACCGATTTCTCCTCCACCCTGTTTGCCAGCGTGTCTGCAGGTGACGCTGTTGCTCTGATGCCAGGCAGCTTCTCTGGGAAGGTGCGCCGCGGTTCCCCTGGGGCATGAGGTCAGGGGAAACGAGAACGCCAATATTGTTCAAACTTGCGAATGCGAGCAGCGATGTACCAGATTTCCGGGTCGGCTACTGGTCGCCTGAGGCGCACGAGCCGCATGGCCTCCGTCGCGCTGGTGCCAGTGGCGATGAGCACACAGCATGCCATGGCGGCGCCGCGGTGTACTCCGCGGCGGCAGTGAGTCAGTACTGCCCAACCCGATTGGATGGTCGGTAGAGCTGCTTCTACGCCGCGCTGCAAGGCAGAAAGCGGCATGGGGAAAAGCGGCGAGTCAAGAGTAGGCAGCCAGAGCAGGCGCAGCGGCGGTTGCGCCAGAGCCTTATGCGGAGGCCGCCAGTTCATCGAGAGAATCAGGCGGATGTTCAGGCGCACGAGCTCATCGGCGTGCTCCTGTTTTGGCCAAGCAGAAAGATACAGAAAGTCGGTTACTTTCGATATGTCCAGGCTCAAGGTGTTCTATTCCCCGACTTTGCGGCGCACGATCCATTTCCAGATTTCGACGATCAGCATGACCGAGAGACTGGCGAGCAGCGCCGTTAGCAGCTCAACGCCGTTCAGGGGGCGGGTGTCGAAGATAAGCTGGAACGGCGGAGCATAGATCACCGCCAGTTGCAAGGCGACGGTAGTCACAAGCGCCAAAACCATCGAGCGGTTCGACAGCATGCCAATCCGGAACAGCGAACTGCGCTCCGAGCGAGCTTCCAGAGCGACTGCAAGCTGAGAGAAGATCAGGGTAGTGAAAAGCAGCGTTTGCCAGGAAGGGTAACCCAGGCGATACGCGAGGAAGCCCACCAGCAACGAGATCAGGCTCATGATTGCACCCATTCCCAGGATGAAAGTGAGCATACCATGGCCAAAGATGCTCTCACTGGAAGAATAAGGAGGGCGTCTCATCACATCCTTCTCAGCGGGTTCGACTCCCAGAGCCAGGGCGGGCGGGCCATCGGTGACCAGGTTCATCCACAAGATTTGCAACGGTAAAAGCGGGATGGGCAAGCCAACCAGCGGACCGATCAACATCACGACAATTTCGCTGGCGTTGCAACTAAACAGGTATTTGATAAAGCGCCGGATGTTGTCGAAAATAATCCGTCCCTCTTCGACGGCGGCGACGATTGTGGCAAAGTTATCGTCAAGCAGCACCATCTCTGCTGCTTCTTTCGATACATCTGTGCCGGTGATGCCCATAGCCACACCGATATCCGCCTTTTTCAAGGCGGGAGCGTCGTTGACGCCGTCGCCGGTCATGGCGACGATACAACCCAGGTCCTGATACGCCTGGACGAGTTTCAGCTTGTGTTGCGGCGAGACGCGGGCAAAGACGTTGATCTCTCCGGCAGCCTGGCGCAACTGCTCCGGTGAGAGCTGATCCAGCTCCTGACCGCTGAGGAAGCGATCGTTGTCGATCATGCTAAGCTGACGGGCGATGTGTCGGGCAGTGAGGGGGTGATCGCCGGTGATCATCACAGCGCGGATGCCGGCTGTCTTACAGGTCTGGATGGCGTCTTTCACCTCCGGTCGCGGTGGATCGATCATCCCCACAAGACCAACCAACACCAAATCCTGTTCCAGACTTTGCAAAGTTTGTGGGGTAGGTTGTTCTTCAAGGGCGCGCATACCAACGCCGAGGACGCGCATGCCATTCCTGGCTAAATCATCGTGAGCAGAGAGGATGCGCTCTTTCCAGGATTGATCAAGAGGCTTTGTTTCGCCCTCCACCCATACGCCGCTGGCAATGGAGAGCAGGCCATCGATCGCCCCTTTGGTAAACGCCACGTAGGGGGGCGGTGTTGACACCGGGCGTCTCTCCCAAATGTGCGCCAGGCTGGGTGGTATGTCTGCCGGCAATTGCGGAGTGCGGTGAACAGTGGTCATGCGTTTGCGCACCGAATCAAAGGGCAGCTCAGCCACGCGCGGGAAAGCCAGGTCGAGGTCATTTTTAAGGATGCCAAATTCAGCCGCGGCGAGCACCAACGCTACCTCGGTAGGATCACCCACGCCAAAATACTGAACAGTCTGGTTATCTTCTTTGGAGAGGATGGCGTCGTTCGCCAGAGCGCTGCTCACCAGCAGCAGGTCAATTGTTGGCAGCATCCCTTGACTGATTGGCTGAATTGGACGCAGCGCCACCCGCGTCGATTCCGGGCGCTGCTCCAGGTCGATGCGGTGGTTGGCGATGTCGAGCACGGTGACCGTCATGCGGTTCATGGTGAGTGTGCCGGTTTTATCGGAACAAATGACGTTTACCGAGCCCAGAGTTTCAACCGCTGGCAGTTTTCGGATCAACGCCCGTCGCTTCAGCATGCGCTGCGCGCCCAGGGATAGGGCAATGGTCACCACTGCGGTCATCGCTTCGGGTATGGCGGCTACCGCCAGGCTCACCGCAGTCAACAGCATCAGTTCAATCGGATTGCCCTGTGAGATGCCGATCAAAAATACCAGCGCCACGATTACCAGAGCCGCTGCCGCCAAAGACTTCCCCAGCCGATCCAGGCGTTGTTGCAGAGGGGTCCTCTCTTCTGGAACCGATTGGATCATATCGGCGATCTGACCCAGTTCGGTGCGCATGCCGGTCTCGCAAACGATCATCTCGCCGTGACCATAGTTGACGATGGTGCCCATGAAAAGCATGTTGCGTCGATCGCCGAGGGTCTTCTCGGTGTGGAAAACCAGGTCCGCCTCCTTGTCTACGGCTTCGGACTCGCCAGTGAGGGCAGCTTCCAGCAAGCGCAGATTGACGCTCTTCAACACCCGACCGTCGGCCGGCACCACATTGCCGGTTTCCAGCAGGACGATATCCCCTGGCACCAGTTCGCGGGCGGAAATTTCCTGTACGCGCCCGTCGCGCCGGGCGCGCACGATTGGCACGGCCATACGTTTGAGTGCCGCCATAGATTTCTCTGCGCGGTACTCCTGGAAGAAGCCAAGCGCGGAGTTAAGGATGACAATAGCCAGGATGACGACAGCGTCGATATATTCGTGAAGGAAGACAGAAAGCAGCGAGGCAGCGATGAGAATCAGAGTGAGGATTCCCGAGAACTGCTCCAGCAGGATCTGTTGTGGGGTGCGCCTACCGCGCTCTATCAGCTCGTTGTAGCCATAGCGCTCCAGACGATGACCAGCCTCAGCCTGTGATAGCCCGGAGCTGGCGTCGGTTTCGAGTCGTTGTAGCGTTTCTTCAACGCTGAGTTGATACCAGGGAAGCGACATGCAAAACTACCCTCGCAGGATTGGTTTTGATTAACACTCATCCGCCTTGCATCCCGCGCGGGAGCGATAGATGAGCGACAGTCGGGTGAATTGTACCGTAAAACTGCGCGCTGGAGGTGCCTTGAGCAACCTCAACCGGTGGTATGATAAGAATGTGACGGTGTTTTGGCGCACGCATCGCAAGCGCTATGCTGCAGGTAACAATGTCGTAAATAAGGGAGGGTTTCGTGAAGAGGCAACTGGCGTTTGTTTTAGGCGGGGGCGGCGGGCGCGGCGCTCTCCAGGCGGGCGCTCTGCGCGCGCTGGTTGAGGCGGGTTATTCTCCGGATATGCTTGTCGGCACCTCCGCCGGCGCGGTAAACGCCGCGTATCTGGCTATCACCGGGGTCAACCTGCAAGGCGTGGCTGGCCTGGAGAAAGCCTGGCTGGAAGCGGCGGAGCTGGACCTCTATCCTTCTAATTTCTTATGGTTGTCGCTTCGCAGTCTGTTTGGGCGGCCTACGCCGGCGGTCTATCACCGTGTGCAGGATTTCTTCATCTCCCATGGGCTGAAGCCTGAGATGCGATTTAGAGACATCCAGGGCGTGCGGTTGTATCTGGTGGCGACCGATTTGAACGGCGGGCGCCCGTTAGTGTTTGGGACAAACCCAGATGATACGGTTTTGGAGGGTCTGCTGGCTTCCACGGCTCTACCGCCCTGGGTCAGGCCGATTCAGCGTCCTGGCCAGCTCCTGATCGATGGCGGAGCGGTCAGCACGCTGCCAATCGAGCCAGCCCTCTCGCAAGGCGCTAATGAAATTATTGCCCTGGACATCAAGGACTTTCGCTATATCCCCATTGATGCGCAAGGATTTGGCCAGTTCATGTCCAAGCTGCTCAGCACGGTGGAGAACCGCCAGATGGAACTCGAATTGGCTTTGGCCCAGGCGAAAAAGGTGAAGGTTCGCTATGTTCACCTGCAATGGAAAGAACCGGTGCCCTTATGGGACTTTCGCCATGCTGCCGACTTGATCGAGCACGGCTATCAGGTGATGCGAGCCGAAATTCAGAACTGGCGGGCAGAAGAACGCCCCTGGTGGGCAAAGTTGTTGAAGCGTTGACGCTACCTGACTCGGATGACCATGTGAGCAGGAATGACGACGATGGTACCAACCGCCTGGCTTGTCAGGCAGCCAACCAGCCCAGGCACTTCATGAGAAGATGGTAACGCGACCTCAGGCAGCCGGGATTGCCGGCAGCGGTCGCGCCTGATGAAAGACGCGCAGGTCCAGAACAGGGAGAAATCTGCTGTTGCTGCGCCTCCTGTCAGCGGGTCGCACCGTTTGCGCAATTGCCTGATACCGGTGTAGGTCCATTCGTAGCTGCTGCAGTGCTTTGCGGGTGAGGGAATCTGCCAGGCGGTTATGGCGGCGGGGTCTCCACTCCCAGGTGAGGCAGAGAAATCCCTGAGAAAGCCGCTCCGCCCGCCGGTAAAGCGGTCGGATGTTGGCCGAACTGACCGAAGCCAGACCACGCATTTGATCAATCACACACTTGGCATCGCCGATGACATGGATTGGCTGGTTGGTTAGCCCCAGGTCAGTCAGCGCGTCCAGACCTTCAATCAATGCCAGATACTCAGCGATATTAGAAGAGGCGTTATGTCCACGGGCGTAAACGCCATGTCCGCGGGCGATTATCTGTTCATTGTGCAGGATGATCCAGCCGTAGCAAAGAAACCCCGCTTGGGCGGAGTTTTCTTCGTCGCCAGGGAACCCCCGATACAGACCGTCGAATTGTAATGTGTACACGTTGCTTTGCTCTCCTGTTATGGCTATTGCATCCATGGCTTCAGCAGGTGGGCAATATTGCCTGTCCACTGCCAGCTCCGTGCTCCTGCCGATTAAGCAAATCAGCGGTGATGAATTTCACCGCTGATTGGGGCTGGTAGAGAAGGCTATCCCGGCGCATTTGTCTCCTCCTGGGGGTGGAGCGCCGTGGATGGTTTTCTTGGGTTCGTAAGGCAGGCAACAATTTTCTGGCATGAGGATGCATCTGTGTTCAAGGATGTTTTGTTGATTATGACGGATGTCTGGGTGAATGTCAACTGGCAAAAGTTAACAAAACTGCAATAAATCTTTAATATCCTGTAAAATTATCGGTATCATTCAACCTGGGACAGGTTTTTGGCGAACTGCTAAGATGCTGTTTACCCGGTGATAAAACGGCGGTTATAAAATCGGTCGAGGCGTTTGATCGCATGCAATCAAGACTGTTGGGCATAGTGGCAGTCATTGCGTTGACTTTGACGGTCCTTTGGCTGGCGTTCTTGATCGCTGATTTGTTCGTCAGCAGACCGCTTACCTCCTTGTGATGAAACATAGAAATCCACAGCCCAATTTCGCTCATTGCAATCCCTGGGTTACTTCACCGCAAGGTTATAAGTGCTTGCAATTACTGCTCTATACGCCGGATTGTGCGGCTACTTGCAGACGAACGCTCCGATGTGAGCGTTGATCGGCTTGAGCTTTGCGCCAGTATGTGGTTAGAAGGTTTCAAAACGTTCCACGGCAAAGGTGAAGATTGTCGCTCCGCCAACGGTGACGGGAATCGGCGTGGGTATGACCCCCTCGATAGCATCTGCCAATGACGAGAGGTATTCAACCCGCTGGCGGCAGCTCCGGTGCAGCGCTTCGACAATAGTCTGCTCATCGCCGGCGGCGAAGCCGATGAGCAAGGTCAGGTTGCGCCGACCCAGAAAGCCGCCGGTAGTGCTCAGGCGCGTTACCGAGAGGCTTAATTTCGCCAGGACATTGATCGCATTTTCTGCGTCCTGTTCCTGGATCATTACCGCCATCAGACGGTTGATGGCCGCATGGGCGGCTTGATGATTGCCGAGCAGGCTGCTCCAACTGCTGTGGGGCGCAGTGATGGCGATATCGATTTCCTTAATCAACTGTTCGTAGCTTTCGTCTGAGATCACCCCGTCCTTCAGCAAGTTGGCGATGGCGCTGCGCTGGGCGCGAAAATATTCGCGGCGAGCGATATCCAGTTCTTCTCGCTCCACGTTGGGATCCTTGGCCATGACCTCGCGCACCATGCTTGCCTGACTTCTCAGGCGCTCCTGCAATAATGGGGACAGGGTCTGCCAGGTGTAGTCTGAAAGCATACCGAGCTGGTGGCGACGTTGCAGGTGTTCGTACCCCGCCCGGCTGGCTACGGCGCGGGCATGGCGACGTTCATATTCGTCCTGAGCCGCGGTGCGCTTCTGTATCAACCCCAGGCGGCGGATCAACGGCTTCATCGTCAGGCTTTGTCCCAATAAAGTGAACAGCACCACGCCAAAGGTCATCACCTGAAGCTGGCCAACCACGCCGCCGAGTTGCGCTGGCAGGCTCAAAGCCAGAGCCAGGGGGATTGCGCCGCGCAGCCCTCCCCAATACAGGACATGTTGCCATTTGCGAGGGATCTCCCGCTCGACAGCGGATAACCCATAGATGCCGATTGCTCGAGCGACCAGCATCGCCACCACTGCCCAGATGATCTGCTGCCATGAGGCAAACAGCGCCGGCAGATCGATCTGCAGTCCGATAAGCAGAAAGACAAAGGTGTTTGCCAGGAAGGCGACATATTCCCAAAAATTGAAGACGACGATCCGCGTGGTAGGCGACATGCCCTGAGGGCCAATATTGCCGTTCACCAAACCGGCTGCGACGACCGCCAGAACGCCGCTCACTCCCAGCGCCTCGGCAATCAGGTAGGAGCCATAAGCCAGTACGCTGGTGAGGGTGGTTTCGATGAGGTAATCATCAATGCGGCGGATCATCGCCGAGACCAGGGTGCCAAGGAGCAGCCCAACCGCCAGGCCGCCGCCTGAGACCAGGATAAAGTCAATCAAGCTGTTCGCCAGACTGAACGCGCCTTGACCGCTGATCGCAATTGCCAGGGCGAGCTGGAAGATGACAATGGCTGTGCCGTCGTTGAACAGGCTTTCCCCTTCCAAGAGCAACCGCAGCCGCTTGGGGATGCCCATTTTACGGAACAGTGCCACAATGGATACCGGGTCTGTTGCCGAGATAATGGCGCAAAAGACGAAGGCCATCGGCAAGGCAAGCCGGACGCCATAAGCGACAATCAAGCCAACAACAATGGTGGTCAGCAGAACGCCGGGCACTGCCAGCACCAATAGAGGCATCAGATTGCGCCGGAGTTCGTTCAGGTTCAGGTGAAACGCGGCTTCAAACACCAGGGGCGGCACCAACAGAGCCAGGATCAGCGTGGGTGAGATGCTGACTTCAACCGCTGCACGCAATGTCAGTGTCAGCCCGATCAGCACCAAGCCCACTGTGTAGGGAATGCGCAGCCAGTGGGCGACGATTCCCACCAGCACAGCCACAAAGAGCATGAGTACGACGATCTCCTCAACAAGCAAGAACTGCTCTTCTTCTTGTTGCTGCTGCTCCTGGGTGCTTAGAGCCGCTCCGCTCTGGGGGCGGTCTGTTGGTGATAAAGGCGTGGATTGGGGGATGATAGAAAAAAGCGGATTGCGGAGATTCAACGCTTGGTTGAGGTTTTGCGCTCCGGGGGCGCAGCCAGCCAGGAATCCAGCCAAAACCAGGACGAGCAACCCCAGGCGGAGCCAGGGCGGTCTGCGCCGGCGAACTTTGGTCACGGCGTCGCTCCGGTAATCGGCAGGGTGTAGCCCCCGTCCACCAGGATAGTCTGGCCGCGGATCATGCTGGCGGCAGGGGTGCACAAAAAAGCCACCACGTTAGCCACATCTTCTGGCGTCACCAGGCGCCCGGCCGGGCATAGCGCGGTGGCGCGTTCGATCAGGCGTTCGTCTTGCCGCACCGCGTCGAAGTGACGCAGTGCATCCGTCAGAACCAGGCCGGGCGAGACAGCGTTGACGACGATGTTCTTGGGCGATAACTCCACGGCCAGGTAGCGGGTGAGCGCTTCGAGAGCGGCTTTGCTGGCACCGACGACAATGTAATCCGGCAGGACGCGCCACGCGCCGGGGCTGGATATGCTGACAATGGCGCCTCCGCCGCGTTTTTCCATCAGCGCAGCAGCGTGTTGGGCGGCAAAGAGCAGCGAACGGGCGTTGATGTTCATCGTCCAATCCCAGCCCTTTGGTTTCTGCTCCAGAGCAGAGCGGTTGTAGCCGGAAGCAGCGTTACAAATCAGGATGTCCAGGCCGCCAAACGCCTGCTTAACTTCAGCGAAAAGCGCTTCGATACCGGCAATTTCGCCAATATTCGCCCGCACGGCTATGCACCGTCGCCCCATGGATTGAATCTCTTGCACAGTTGCCTCGGCTGAGGCGCGATTGCGGAAGAAGTTAATCATCACATCAGCGCCGTTTCGGGCGAAATGCAGGGCGATGGCGCGGCCGATGCCTCTGCCAGAGCCGGTGACCAGCACAATTTTGTGCTCAAAAGGGAGCAAAGGGGTCATATCATACTCCCAGGAGCTCATTTATTGGTTTGATGACCCGGTGAACGGCAGGTCTACGACAACGCTGCTGTTGTTGCCAATGATAACACTCGATCCCGCCTGGAAGTAGGGTCTCCTGATCACTGCCAGCGCAATTGGACCAAAGCGTGGCGAGACGACCGCGCTGGTGACCACTCCAACTGGCTTAGCATCAGCCCAGATGCGCTCGCCGGTTGTGACCGGGGCTCCCAGTCGCAGGCCAACCAGGCGCTGAGTTATCTTATCATAAGTGATCTGCCGGGCGATGACCTCCTGCCCGGTGTAACAGCCTTTGCCTTCGGCGACCGCCGACTGCAGGCCAACTTCCAGCGGGGTGAACTCGGCGCTCAGTTCGAATCCGGCGCCTGGCAGGCCGTTTTCGACGCGCAGGATGTGATAGTTTGACTCAGTGAGGCGAAGTGCGCCATTGTCCTCCAGGATTGCCTCGAGCCGAGCCTGATGGGCGGACGGTGCCAGCAGGCGATACGCCAGCCCAGAAAAACCGGGTTGTGCAATCACGCGCGCGGCTACTCCGGCAATCGTCGCAGATTTCACTTCGTCTGGAGTAGCCATCCGGGGCAATCCAAACCGTTCCAGCAGGTCGGGTGCCGTTGGGCCGAATAGCTCTAGCTGAAACAGCTCAGAGCTGGCGTCGGTCAGCGTCACCTTGTCCCTGAAGAAGATGCGGCTACTGAAATAGCGAGCGGTCGCGCTGGCGCGCCCGGGCAGTGTGAGTACTCCCAGCGCCTGATCGCTTTCATGTACCACACGCAACACATCCAGGATGCGGGCGGTTGGGGTGAGCAAGGCTGTGAGGACCGATCTTTCAGGTTGTAGGCGGTTGAGATCGTTGCTGGTTTGGCGCTGCAGATATGTCAGGCGGTCAGCGCCTTGTAAACGCAGATAACCGCAATCGGGCAGTGGATAATATACGGCGCCACTCAGGGCGGCGGAGTAATCGGCGTATTTCGACAGTTCAGACATCTCGGAATGTCCTCAATCGAAACATGTAGCGATATCAAAAAAGAAACGTAAAACGGGCCTGTGCCTCGTTTTACGTTTCTACGATCTGCACACAAAATCAGGCTGGCTGGGGAACCGGCGTACCGCTGCGCTTGGGAACGGGCGGAGGGAAGATCTCCTCGAACTCTTCGCGGGTGATGGTCTCCACTTCCAGCAGGCGGTTGGCCACAGCATCCAGCTTGTCGCGATATTGCTCGAGGATTTCCTTGGCTTTGGTGTAGGCTTCGGATACCAGGCGACGCACTTCCTGGTCGATCTGTTCGGCAACAGCTTCGGAATAATCTCGCTGTTCGGCGATCTCTCGACCGAGGAAGATCAGCTCCTCTTTCTGTCCGTACACCATGGGTCCCAGGGAATCGCTCATGCCCAGGCGGGTAACCATGGCGCGGGCCATGCGGGTGACCCGTTCTAAATCGTTGGAAGCACCGGAAGTGATGTCGTCAAAGACAATCTCTTCGGCGGCGCGCCCGCCAAGCAAGCCAATCATATCGGCGATAAGTTTCTTGCGCGGCATTAGCGTGCGATCCTCTTCCGGCAACGCCAGGGTGTATCCGCCGGCCATCCCTCGGGCAATGATCGAAACCTTGTGTACGGGGTCTGCTTCGGCCAGGGCGTTCATGACCACGTCATGCCCGGCTTCGTGATAGGCGACGATGCGTTTTTCTTCCTCGCTGATCAGTCGGCTCTTTCGTTCTGGGCCGGCGATGACGCGTTCGATGGCTTCCTCCAATTCGGCTTGACCGATAACCTTTTTGTTCCGCCGGGCGGCAAGGATAGCCGCCTCGTTGACCAGGTTTTCCAGGTCGGCGCCGACGAAGCCGGGGGTGGAGCGAGCAAGGACGCTCAGGTCGACGTCTGGTGCCAGCGGCTTGCCCTTGACGTGCACTGCCAGAATCGCCTCGCGACCGCGCATATCTGGGCGATCCAGCACCACCCGGCGGTCAAAGCGGCCAGGTCGAAGGAGAGCAGGGTCGAGGATATCCGGTCGGTTGGTGGCAGCGACGATGATCACGTTGGTATCGGTGTCAAAACCGTCCATCTCCACCAGCATCTGGTTTAGGGTTTGCTCACGCTCGTCGTGGCTGCCGCCCAAACCGGCGCCGCGCTGGCGCCCCACAGCATCGATCTCGTCTACGAAAACAATGCAGGGGGAATGGCGCTTAGCCTGGTCGAACAAATCACGTACCCGGCTGGCACCGACGCCGACGAACATCTCGACGAACTCTGAACCGGAAATCGAGAAGAAGGGTACCCCCGCCTCTCCCGAAACCGCTTTTGCCAGTAGCGTCTTGCCGGTTCCGGGCGGGCCAACCAGAAGCACGCCCTTGGGGATTCGCGCTCCAAGCGAGATGAATTTCTCCGGCTCGCGCAAGAACTCGACCACTTCCTGCAGTTCTTCCTTGGCTTCTTCCACGCCGGCGACGTCTTCGAAGGTGACCGTTGGTTGATCGCCGGTGAACATACGGGCGCGCGATTTGCCAAACGATAGGGCGGCGTTGTTGCTGCCCTGCGCCTGACGGAAGACGAACCAGAAAACGCCTGCCAGGATCACAAACGGCAGGATGTAGCCTAGAGCAGTGGCGATGCCCAGCCAGGCGCTGGGGGGCTTGATTTCAATGTTGACTCGTTTGGGGCTGAGTTGTTCACTGGTGACCCCCAGGGCAATGAGCTGGTCCACCAGCGTCGCAGAGGCCTCTTTGTGGGATGTCCGTTCTGTACCATCAGCGTAAATAACCCGGAGCCGGTTGTCATTCTCAATGATGCGTTCAACAATGCCGCTCTGGATGTCGGCGGCGACCTTGTTTATCGGCAATACTTCCTGGCTGCTCGCCTGCTGCTGGAAGTTAACTACCACCATGATAATAATCACAATGAACAGCAGCAGGTATATAATAGTAGATCGGTTGCGGGTTGGATTCACGTACACCTCCAATAAATATACAATCCGCGATTGCAAATTGATTATACCAACCTGTGCCCATGGCTGGTAGACGCGATTTGAGAAAAAGATGATTTTTCTAACATCTTTCTAACAATTTCGGGGTATAGCGGCCGAGAAGTCGGGGAGTCTGGACAGGGGCAATCCATCCAGACTCCTGATCCTGCTATCAAAAGGTGGTGTATCGCCCCCAGATCAAACCTTCGAGATGTCGCACCAGGCGGCGCAAGAAAGAGCGTACCCTGGCCCAGATGCGATAACTCAACGGCCTGAGCCTGCGCCGGGTAGGGAAGGGGCCGCTCCAAATGGCTACGGCTGCTCCCCAGGTAAGACCAGCGCCAAAACCGACGAAAACAACCCGGTCGCCTGCTTTCAACCGCCCATCTTGCACGGCTTCAACAGCGGCGATTGGGATGGATGCGTTTGAGGTATTGCCATAGCGCTCTACATTAATCATCACCCGCTCCATGGGGAAGTTCAGGCTGCGCGCCGCGGCTTCGATGATGCGCTGGTTGGCTTGATGGGGGATAAGCAGGGAGATATCTTCAATTTTTAGCCCGGCTTTCTCAACAGCTTCCAGGGTTGCCTGGGACATCACCCGGGTGGCAAAGCGAAAGACCTCGCGGCCATTCATGTGGATGTAATGCAGACCCTCTGCAACCGTGGCGGCGCTGGTTGGCAGGCGACTGCCGCCAGCTGGTAGAGAAAGCGAATCGCTGCCGGAGCCGTCGGAACGCATGACCGCTGAGAGCACACCACCAGGCTCTTCACTTGCCTGCAAGACAAAAGCCCCAGCGCCATCGCCAAAAAGGATGCAGGTATTGCGATCCTTCCAGTTGACCAGACGGGAAAGTGTTTCTGTGCCAATCACCAGGGCATTGCGCAACGCGCCGCTCTGGATAGCCGTGGTGGCCATGTATAAGGCGTAGATAAAACCAGAGCAGGCTGCTGAGAGGTCGAACGCGCCGGCTTTGCTTGCGCCGATGCGATCCTGCACCAGGCAGGCGGTCGCCGGGAAAATGTGCTCTGGCGAGGAGGTGGAAACAATGATCAGGTCAAGGTCAGCGGGTTTGAGGTTGGCGACCTGCAACGCTTGCAACGCGGCTTCGGTGGCCATCGAGGCGGAAGTCTCATGGCTGGAAGCAATGCGCCGCTGGCGGATGCCAGTGCGTTCGACGATCCAGTCGTCGTTGGTCTCCACCATTTTCGCCAGGTCGTCGTTGGTCAGGATTTTTTCCGGTACGTACATCCCCCAGCCGGTAATATGGGCATAAGGGCTCATGCGCTTCCCTCCAAGCCAGGAGACGGGTTACTCACGATAATGGTGGCATTGTGTCCACCAAATCCGAAGGAGTTGGACATTACATGGACCAGGCGGACAGAGCGGGCGATGTTTGGCACGTAATCCAGATCGCATTCCGGATCGGGCGTTTCGTAGTTGATTGTGGGCGGCACGATCTGACTCTGGAGCGCTTTGACGCAGATGAGCGCCTCCAGCGCCCCAGAGGCACCAAGAAGATGACCGGTCATTGATTTTGTCGAGGAGACAGGCACATTATACGCCTGCTCGCCGAAGACGGCTTTGATGGCAGCGGTCTCGCTCTTATCGTTGAGCGGCGTGCTGGTGCCATGGGCATTGATATAGTCAATATCGGTGACTTTCAAGCCGGCGTCTTCCAGCGCCAGGCGCATACATCGGGCGGCGCCGGCGCCGTTTTCCGCCGGGGCGGAGATGTGGTATGCGTCGTTGGTGGTTCCGTATCCGCGCAGCTCGGCCAGAATGGCAGCCTTACGCTGTTGGGCGTGCTCGAGCGACTCGAGCACCAACACGGCGGCGCCTTCTGCCATGACAAACCCATTGCGATAGAACTCAAACGGGCGCGAAGCGCGTTCTGGTTCGTCGTTGCGGTCCGAAAGAGCGGTCATCACACTCAGGCCGGCTATGGCAATCGGGACAATGGCGGCTTCGCTACCGCCGGCCAGGATGACATCGGCGGAACCCCGCTGAATCAGAGCCGCCGCCTCGCCAACGGCATTGGTGCCCGTCGCGCAGGCGGTGACAATCGCCATGTTTGGGCCGCGCACTCCTAACTGGATGGCAACCATACCGGCGCTGGTGTCTGGCAGCATCATTGGCACAAGAAAGGGGCTGACCCTGCTTGGGCCGCGCTCTGCCATCACCTGCATTTGTTCGCACAGAGTGCCCAGCCCGCCGATGCCAGTGCCGATGATGACCCCAATGCGGTCTCGATTGGCTTCGTTGATAGTCAATCGAGCCTGTTCAACCGCCTGCAGAGATGCAGCCAGGGCAAATTGGGTCACGCGATCCATCCGCCGCGCCTCCCGACTGCCAAACAGGGCAACTGGATCAAAGTCTTTTACCTCGGCAGCGATTTGAACCCTATGATCCCGAGGATCGTACCGGGTGATTCGGCCCACACCAGATTTGCCGGCTAATAAGTTCTCCCAGAGTGTGACAGGCTCATTGCCTAGCGGGCTGATACAGCCCAAACCGGTGATGACAACTCGTTTCTTCACTTAGAACTCCTTGCCTACCTGCAAATCAGATTGCCCGGCCAGGCAGGTTGACCCGTGAGTGGTGTGCAATCTGAGACTTGGGGCGGTTGAGCGCAGAAGGACAAACTTTGCATTTAAAACACAGCTCAAAACACGGAGATGCGCCGGATTTTACCAGAAATTGTATCGGAAAAGACAAATTTTCAATCGAGCGGCAAGGCTGTCCGAGCCAGTTGGGTTAGCGCGCTGGTGGGGTGAGCGCCTGCAGGGCATCGTACACCTGCCGGATGTGCAGGCGATCATGACCGACGATGAAGCTGACCAGCTCGCCTAGCGAGGTTGGGCCGAAGATGGCATGCCGCGCCGGGCGTGACCAATCCTCTGGATTCAGCCCCTCCAGTAAGCGCAACAGAGCCAGGCGCGTCTGAGTGAAGCGATGCAAGGCTTCCGCTCCGTCCTGATTTCGATAGGCGCGTGCCTCAGCCCAGGGATCGGTATCCATGCCTGGCAGGAACGGGTTGTTCTCGCGGATGACCTTTTGCAGGCGGGGTAAGTTGACTTCGGCGTCGACATCGCGCAGGTGGCAGGCGATCTCAGCCAGGCTCCACTGCGCGGGTATGGGGCGCTCAGCCCAGAGAGATGCTGGAAGCTGTAGAGCCAGGCTTCGGAAGGCTGCCGGCGTTGCGCGCAGGATTGCCAGCATCGCGCTGGGGCGATTGAAATCTGGTTGAAGTTTCTCGGCAGGTGTGGAATCCAGCCAGGGGAAAAATTCTTCCAGAGTTCCAGACGCAGTAGCTTGCGCGTTGTCCGGCGATAGGGCAGCGCCAGGCGGACGAACCCAATAGCAGGGCAGACCAAGCCCGTTAGCGGCAGGCAGGTCATCGGTTGGATCATTGCCAACCATCACGGCTGGTTCATCTGGCCAACCCAACTGCGCCAGGATCTCTGCCAGGTAGGCGGGGTTGGGTTTGGCAAAGTGAAAAGTATCAACAGAGGGGATCAGGGCGAAAGGATGTCGGTCGAGGGAAAATCCCGCCCAGGTCAGGCGCTGTTGGATGGCAGTCAATGGAAAAAGCGGGCTGGTGGCAATTGCCACTCGATAGCCGCGCCGGAAGGCTTCTTCCACCAGGCTTACCGCTCCAGGTCTGGGGCTGGTTAATGCTCGGAGCTGGGGAAATACCTGGGCGTAAAAACCCTCGATCATCGGATTGATGACTTCGGGCTCAACCTGGAGCGCAGAGTAAAAGTATGAGTAAAAGATTTCGCCAAGGGTGCGGTCAGGGGATTGCTCGCGCAGCATCAACTGCGTGCCGGCCAGGAGGGCGTGAACGACAGTGGACGGCTCTGCGTAGCCAGCCAGATGGACGGAGATCGCCTGTAGATAAGCAGGCAGGAACTCAGACATTGAGTTTTCCAGCAGCGTGTCATCCAGATCGAGCAGCAAGGTCAGGCTCATCAGGCATCCTCATCGGGTACGCGGGCGTTCCGAAATGCTGGCGGCAGGGCGTGGCATTCTCCACAGCCTATATGGGGATCAAAGCCCGAACGCTGTGTCTGCGTGCAATAGGCAACAACCCGTACCTGTTGCCGGGTGAAAGGGAAAGGGCGCGCCAGTTCGGGTCGTAAGACCAGATTGGGGCAGGCGTTGGCCAGCAAAATCTCCGGCACGGGGCAGCCAGTGCACAATGCAGGTTTCCAGGTCAGCGGAGGCGAGCTTTCCTGAAGCAGGCGACATTCTTCGCGTTCCCGCCCGCGAAAATAGTTGCCGTAAAAGAAGCGGCATTCCTTGCCGGCTGGAGTGCGCATGTCAGAGAGTGCCCATCCTTGTCAGATAGCAGCGGTCAACCGATGGGTTTCGCTCAGACGCGGGTGACATATGCGCCGGTGCGGGTATCCACCCGGATGGTGTCGCCCTCCTCGACGAAGTTCGGCACAACTACCTGGAGTCCGGTCTCAGTGGTGACTTTTTTCGTCACGCCGGTGGCGGTATCGCCGCGCACGGCGACATCAGCCTGGGTAACCCGTAAATCCACCGACGTTGGTAACTCGATGTCGAGCGGCTTGCCCTGATAAAAGGTGAGCTTGACTTCCAGGCCCTCCTTCAGGTAGTCGGCGGCTTCACCCAAGATTTCTTTGGGGATGGCGGGTTGGTCGTAAGTTTCCAGGTCCATGAAGTGATACAACTCGCCGTCGCTATATAAAAATTGGACGTTGTGGTAATCCAGGCGCACATCTTGAACGCGGTCGCCTGAGATAAACGTTTTGTCCAGGATGGTGCCGGTGCGCAGGTTGCGCGCCTTAACGCGGATGGTGGCTTTGCCCCGACCGGGCTTATGGTGCTCGTATTCGAGCACTTTGTAGAGAACACCATCCAGATCGAAGGTTACGCCTTTACGTAGGTCATTGACATCTATCATACAACTTGCCTCATTTTGGAAGTTCGAAATCCACCCGATTATAGCACACCGGGGTTTTATGCCCATACCTTCCTGTGGTAAACTTAGCACCAGTATGCCGGCCCAGGAGGGTCAGATGGATGAAAGCGTGAAACGAGTGGTCTACATCGAGGATGAACAAGAGATGATCGACCTGGTGCGGCTGATCTTGGGGCGCAAGGGCTACCAGGTGATCGGGGCGCTGGGGGGCAAAGAGGGGCTGCAACTGGTGCAAGAGCAGATCCCCGACCTGGTATTGCTTGACCTGATGATGCCGGATATGGACGGCTGGGAAGTCTACCAGCAGATGAAGGCTGGCGAGGCGACGCGACAAATTCCGGTTATTGTGATTACAGCCAAGGCGCAAAGCATTGATCGGGTGCTGGGCCTGCACATTGCGAAGGTGGACGACTACATCTCGAAGCCCTTCAGCCCGCAGGAGTTATTGGAGAGCGTGGAGAGAGTCCTGGCCTGACTTTGATGCCAATGACACCGGGTCAGTACGTGCTGGCGCGTAATCTGAGCAGGGATTCGCAGCAGCCGATTCGGGCGCGAGTTTGCGCCTCATTTTTCAGCCGCCTGCGCGGGCTGACCTTCCGCCGCACTCTCTCAGCGGGAGAAGGCATCCTGCTGGTGCAGGCGCGCGATTCCCGGCTGGATGCTGCCATTCACATGTTGGGTGTGTTGATGGATCTGACAATTGTCTGGGTCAATTCTAACGGCGAAGTGGTCGATGTGCGCCTGGCGCGTCGCTGGCGCCCGGTGTACATCCCCAGCCGGCCAGCGCGCTATGTGCTGGAGAGCTCTGCGGAATGTTTTGCCGATTTTCGGATTGGAGATCAGATTCGGTTTGAAGAAGTGGACGCTGCTGATTAGTTTGATTTCAATATGGTTGCTGACTTTGCGCCCGGCTTCGGTCGGAGCGCAGCAGTCAAGCACAGACCAGCCGGTCTATGTGGTGCAGCAAGGTGATTCGCTGTGGGAAATTGCGCAGCGCTTTCATGTAACCTTGGATGAGCTGGTCAACGCGAATGGCATCACCAATCCCAACCAGATCTCCAGCGGCGCGCAATTGGTGATTCCAGGGCTGGAGGGGATCAGGGGCGTGCTGGTTACTCGTCCGGTTGCGTATGGCGAGAACCTGCGCAGTTTAACTCGGCAATATGGCGTGGAACAACAAATGCTGGCGCGCCTGAATCACATCACCAGCCCGGTCGAATTGTTCGCCGGCTATTCTTTGGTGATACCGCAGCCGGAGGGCGCGCTTACCCCTGCACGGCGGGCAATGCTGAGCCAGGGACAATCGTTGCTCGAGCTGGCTGTGTTACATGGAGCAAATCCATGGCGCGTTGCGCTGGGTAATGGCCTCAGCGGCCTGGCGCAGGCGATTCCCGGGGACACTCTGCTCTTTGCTGGCGGGGGCGAGGATGGTCCGTTGGGATTGCCCGAGGCAATCGGCGCGGTGACGCTTGACCCAACGCCGTTGGCGCAGGGAAAAGCGGTAGCTATCCAGGTTGTGTCGCGGCAAGAACTGAATCTGGAAGGTTCATTACTTGGTCACGATCTGCATTTCTTTCCATTTCGTCAAGATACTTATGCCGCGGTACAGGGCGTCCACGCCATGACCGAGCCTGGTTTGTATCCCCTGGAGCTTCAAGGGACTTTGGCGGATGGCAGGCGCTTTGCTTTTTCCCAAATGGTGCCGATTCAGGCAGTGAACTATCCATTTGATACGCCGTTGAAGGTGGATCCGGCCACGATAGACCCAGCCGTGACCAAACCAGAAGACGAAGCATGGGCGGCTCTCATGCAGCCGGCAACGCCAGAACGCCTGTGGGAGGGAGTATTCCAATTGCCCTCGCCGCTGCCCGCCGACTATTGCCTGGAAACCAATGAGTGCTGGTCGTCGCGTTTTGGCAACCGCCGGTCTTACAACGGCAGCCCGTACCAGTATTTTCACACCGGCCTGGACATCGTCGGCAAAGTCGGCACGGAGATTTATGCCCCGGCACCGGGTGAGGTAGTGTTTGCCGGTCCATTGACTGTACGTGGCAATGCCACTGTGATCAACCATGGATGGGGAGTGTACACCGCTTATATGCACCAGTCGGAAATCCTGGTGGAGGTTGGTGAGCGGGTTGAGGCGGGCCAATTGATTGGCCGGGTGGGCGGCACCGGCCGTGTGCAGGGGCCGCATCTGCATTGGGAGGTTTGGGCGGGAGGTGTGCAGGTGGATCCGCTGGACTGGCTCCAGCGCAGCTATCCGTAGGTCATTCAGGGATCGTCATAATCCGTTGGAGGTGATTCTTCCTCGGCGGTTTCCGCATAAAGACCGGCGTGATAATCTTGCAGCACCTGCAGCGCTTGGGCTTTATAGGAGCTGGGCACAAGGATATCAACTTTGCCCAACAAGCCAAATGTGACCGGGTAAACCGAGCGCCCCACACCCTCCTGGGAAAGCACCACTGGTATGCCCTGTGCTTGCAACAAGCCGCCCAGCAACTCCGCCTGGAGATCACCGGCTACTGTTTCAATGACTTCCCAGGTTGGTTCGCTCATGCGCAGCTCCTTCTCAAGAAATGGTTTTTGCACCACCGGGTCGCTCAGGATATAGAAATCTTACCATACCCCTCACTTTTTCATCGAGTATAATTAATAACGGTGTTTTCAAAGATATGGTTTGCATTTCCCTTGCGCTAATCCCCAAATACGAGGCAAGCAATGGCTTTTCCTTCTCTTCAACTACGAGAAGATTATTGGGACTATTTTAAGCTGGAAGAAAAAGACATAGAGTTTCTCTATGGTCATCTGATGGAGACCGAAACGCCGGTTACCTCGCAGGAGCTAGCGGCGGTTTTGGTGAGAGAGCGTATTCGTCGCGAAAAAGCTGCGCTGGAGCAGGAGCGCACTTCTGGTGGGGATCTCTACCTCCCGAAGGAGCGATACAAAGTCGGCCAGCGGCTGATCTTCCCGGCTTTGGGCTGGCAGCGAGGCGAGGTAACTGGTTCGCGACCGGGTTACAATCCGGAACTGGGTGAATTCGAAGTGATCCGGGTGACTTTTGAGAGCGGTGAAACCCGTGAATTTGCCGCGGGCCTGGCGGAGCATAAGCTGAACCAGCCGATGGAAGTAGCTGTGGAGGATGAATTTCTCAACCCACAGGCTGTATTGGACGGCTACCAGGATTTGCTTATTGAGGAAATCGAGCGGGGGTTGGAGTCGCGGGAAGACTTTGTCCGCATTGCTGGACGATGGTTCCCGCGGGCGTTGTTGGTAGATATCAATATCGGTCACCTGAATCTGGCTGAGGCAGTGCTGGATATGGCTGGTGGTGGACCTTTACCCACATCTTCGCTGCTGGAACAGATCGAGTTGCCGGCCAACGTCAACCCGAAACTGCTCGAATTCTCGCTCGACCTGGCGCTGCAGGAAGACGAGCGCTTTGACGAAGTCGGACCGGCTGGCAAAGTGCTCTGGTTTTTACGACGCCTGGAACCGGAGCAGGTGCTGGAACCGCCGATCTACCTGCGCTATTCCGGAATTGACTACGACCGCAGTGTCTTAACCCAGGAAATGCTGGCGCTGGAACGTGATCTGGATGATGAGCTCTCACCGCTGGAAGGCAGATACCAGCACTCAGATGCTGAAATCCGCTTGATCTTCCCGCACTGGCGCGCCGGCACCCTGCCATTGGCTAGTCGCATTCGCCATCTGTTTCCGACAGCTTATGAAGCCCCTCGCATTCGTTTTACCCTCGTCGATGGCGATAGCGGGGAGCGCTTTCCGGCTTGGGTGGTGCGCAATAAGCGTTATGTGTATGGCTTGAAAGAGTGGTATCTGAAGCGCGGTTTGCAGCCGGGCAGCTTGTTGCGCGTCCAGAAGGGCGGAGCACCGGGGGAGGTTATCCTGCATGCTGAGACGCGTCGGCCAAGCCGGGAATGGGTGCGCACGGTCTTGGTCGGCTCTGACGGTGGCGTGGTGTTTGCAATGTTGAAACAAGTCGTACAGTCGCGATATGATGAACGCATGGTGATCGCCGTTCCCGACAGCAGCGCGCTCGACCCAATCTGGGAGCAAAGCAGCAAGGATCATCAACCGTTAGAGCGTGTGGTGTTGAACATGGTGCGCGAGCTATCCAAGCTCACCCCCCAGGGGCACGTGCACGCAATCGAGCTATATGCCGCCATCAATGTGATTCGGCGGTGCCCGCCTGGTCCGATGCTGGCGGTTTTAGCCTCTCGCCCCTGGTTCAATCATGTTGGCGATCTGCATTTTCGCCTGGTTGAAACAGAACATGCCTGATTGGAACGACAAGGAGGAGGGGTAAATTGAGCGAGGTCAAGCGGTTCAGCCTGGTCAAGCCGACGTTGGAGACGCGCTTTCACATCGATTTTGATTGGTGGCGCATGAACGACCAGGACTGGCGTGTTTACCTGCGCAGTAATCTGTGCCCGGAGCATCAAAAGGCGTTTGCCGATAGTGATTTTGGTGAACAGGTGGATTGGGTAGACCCCGATACGGCTGAGGTGCAGCGCGTCGATGGCATGCAGCACATATTGATCGCTCATTGTGCCCGGCAACCAGGGTTCATCCCTGAACACGCCACGCTCGTGGATGCAACTTTCCGCGTATTTTTGGCGAATGGCAACACTCCATTGAGCGCGGTAGAATTGGGTGAGCGCCTGGGAAGGGACCCGCAGACGATTTTGAAAACCCTGTCGGGCGTTCGAGTGTATCGGGGAATCCGCCCCTGTTTGGAATAACTTATTGCCCCCGTAGCTCAATGGATAGAGCACCGGACTTCTAATCCGATGGCTGTGGGTTCGAGTCCCACCGGGGGCGCTGAGACTAATACAGGAGTAAAAAGATGGTTGAACGTAAAGGTTTGCTTCAATTCCATGGACAGGATGTAACCGTGGTTGGGCCAGATATCCGTGTGGGTCAGCCTGCTCCGGAGTTCAGTGCCACGACCAAAGACTGGCAGGATATTCAGGCGTTAGAGAGCACCGCTGGCAAGGTTCGGATTATTGGTTCGCTGCCCTCGTTGAATACCTCGGTGTGCGACCGAGAGACGCGCCGCTTTAACCAGGAAGCCGCCGCGCTTGGTGAGGCAGTGGCTATCCTGATGGTCAGTATGGATGTGCCATTCACTTTGAACAACTGGTGCGCCGCAGCCGGGGTGGAGAAAGTCGTCACACTCTCAGATTACAAGCGTGGGGAGTTTGGCGAAAAGTACGGTGTTTTGCTCAAAGAGCACCGCATCTTCCGCCGGGCCATTTTCGTAGTAGACCGTCAGGGCATTGTGCGCTACGCCGCATACATGCCTGCACTAGGGGATGAACCGGATTACGCTGCGGTGCTCGAAGCCGCCAGGAAAGCCCTTGCCTGAGAGATTTGTGGACAATGGCGCAGCGAGCAGACCGCTTAGAGGCAGGCGAGGAAAGCAGGGTATGGTTGAAATCTCTTTAGAGCCCAGTCCACTCAAGCGCAACTACTACTTTGTCGATGAGGTGGAGCGTATGAATCCAGATTCAGTTCATCTGAGCCGCATGAGGCGCTCCACATCGTGGCGACCTCCGACGGATGTGTTCGAAACTCGGGAAGCGGTCGTTGTTCGCGTTGAGATTGCCGGCATGCAGGAAACGGATTTTACTATCATTCTGGATGGGAGCAACCTGATGATCCGCGGCATGCGCCAGGACGTAAGCGAACGCCGCGCCTATCACCAGATGGAAATCCGTTTTGGCGAATTCAGTGTGGATGTTGAATTGCCAACCTCCGTAGATGCCGATAATGTGCTGGCGGTGTATCAGAACGGCTTCTTAAGGGTTACTCTGCCAAAAGCTCGCCCTCAGCATATTCAGATTGAGTAAATCATCATGCCTGCAAGTCGATGGAATTCGAGCCTTAAGGACATATTTGAATGGGTGGACGCCCATTCAGATGCCATGGACGACGAAATTTTAAAAGCGATTATCCCCAAGGTTCTCGCTGAAAATGCGCCAGAGGCATCTGAAGCCCCGGCTCAAGATGCGGAAGCGATCGCTCAAATCCCCTCCGAGTTGCCGATCTTGCCATTGCGGGGTCTGGTGGTATATCCGCAGACCGCTGTGCCACTGACAATCGGGCAGCCGCGCTCAATCCGCCTGATCGATGACGTGGTGGCAGGAGAAGCGCGTCTGATTGGACTGGTTGCCTCGAAGAACCCGGAGCTGGAAACGCCAGAACCCGCAGACTTGTACACTGTGGGGACGGTTGCTCTGATCCATCGCTTGTTTCGCGCTCCCGACGGCACCATCCGGCTGGTAGTGCAGGGTTTGGTGCGCTTCCGAGTGGGTGAGTTCGTTCAACAGGACCCCTATCTGAAAGCCCGGATTGAGCTTATCCCGGAGGTGGTGGAGAGCGGAGCGGAGATCGAAGCGCTGGCGCGCAGCGCGCGAAACCAGTTCGAACGCATTTCCGAAATGGTCGCTTCGATGCCCCGCGAGCTGGTCGTCTCGGTGCTATCGTTGGAGGATCCGCTTCAGACGGTTTATACGATCGCCAATTTTCAGCGTATGGAGCTGGCGGATGCCCAGACGCTGTTGGAGATCGATTCGGTTTCAGAAAAGCTGCGTCGCCTGGTCACCCTGCTGGCTCGTGAGGTCGAGGTTTTGGAAATTGGACAAAAGATCCAAAACGAGGCACGGTCGGAGATCGAAAAAGTCCAGCGCGAGTATTTCCTGCGTGAGCAGATGAAAGCCATCCAAAAGGAGCTGGGCGAAGGGGACGAACAGGCGGCTGAGGTAGAAGAATTCCGGCGGAGGATTGAGGCAGCGCAAATGCCCGAGGAAGCCGAGAAGCAGGCGCGGCGCGAGCTGGATCGCCTGTCGCGCCTGCCAACTGCGGCGGCGGAATACGGCGTGATTCGCACCTATCTCGATTGGCTGGTCTCGCTGCCCTGGTCGGTGACCACCCCGGATAACCTGGACATTGCCCACGCTCGCGAAGTGCTCGATAGGGATCATTACGGCCTGGAAGATGTGAAGGAACGCATCCTGGAGTTTTTAGCCGTGCGCAAGCTGCGCCAGGAGCGCGCGGACATTCTGTCAACGCCAATGGAGGATGAGATCCGGCGTGTGCGCGAAGGGGTGATCCTTTGTTTTGTGGGACCGCCAGGTGTAGGCAAGACCTCATTAGGACGGTCAATTGCCCACGCTATGGGCCGCAAATTTATCCGTATCTCGCTGGGGGGTATGCGCGACGAAGCGGAGATCCGAGGTCACCGGCGCACCTACATTGGCGCCATGCCGGGTCGCATTATACAGGCGATTCGCCGCGTGGAGACGCGCAATCCAGTCTTCATGCTGGACGAAGTGGACAAGCTTGTCTTTGATTTTCATGGCGATCCTGCCTCCGCATTATTGGAGGTGTTGGATCCCGAGCAGAACGCGGAATTTCGCGATCATTATCTGGAGGTAGCCTTTGACCTGTCGCAGGTGATGTTCATCACCACGGCGAATTCTTTAGAACCAATCCCCGGACCGCTACGCGATCGCATGGAGATCATCCAGCTTTCTGGATATACAGAAAGCGAGAAAATCGCCATTGCCGAGCAGTATCTGATCCCCAGGCAAATTCGTGAAAACGGCTTACGCCCGGAGGAGGTGAGCTTCACCAGGCCGGCGCTGCAAAAGATCATTCGCGCGTATACACGCGAGGCCGGTGTGCGCAACCTGGAGCGCGAAATCGGATCGGTCTGCCGGAAAATCGTCACGACAATTGCCGAGGGCAAAGCCCAGACGGTTGAGGTCACGCCGGAAAAGGTGCAGGAATTTCTTGGCCGCCCGCAATATTATTCCACCGAAGAGATCGCCGCGCGCACCTCTATCCCAGGTGTGGTGACCGGTCTGGCCTGGACGCCGGTTGGGGGCGATATTTTGTTCATCGAAGCAACCAGCATGCCAGGCAACAAAGGCTTTCAAATTACTGGCTCCATCGGGAATGTGATGCAGGAATCGGCGCGAGCAGCGCTCTCTTATGTGCGCTCTCGAGCTGAACATCTGGGGCTGGATCCGGATTTCTTCGCTCATTCGGATATTCACCTGCACATCCCAGCAGGCGCGCAGCCAAAAGATGGTCCTTCGGCGGGTGTGGCCATGGCAAGCGCCCTGGTTTCGCTGATTTTGGGCATTCCGGTGCGTTCTGATGTGGGCATGACCGGCGAGATCACGCTGCGCGGCCAGGTACTTCCGGTTGGAGGAATCAAAGAAAAGGTGCTGGCGGCGCATCGATCTGGCTTGAAGACCGTTATCCTGCCGGCGCGCAACCAGGCTGACCTGGATGATTTACCGGAAGAGGTGCGCAAAGAGATCAATTTCGTCTTTGCCGAAACGGTCGACGACGTTTTGAAAGCTGCGCTGGAGTCATTCCCTCGGAAGCGCCCGCGCAAGCGACGTAAGATTACCAAACCCGTGGAATACGAGACAGAGTATGCCGAAGGTGGCGCTGATTGAAGATGACCCGGTGATGCTCACGCTCCTGCAGACGCTGCTGGAATATGAGGGTTTCCAGACGTTACAGTTCAATGGTGCAGGTGAGTTGAGCGAGATCATCGACCGGCTACGGCAGGAGAAGCCAGAGCTAGTCCTGCTGGACGTGCATTTGCACCAGTTTAACGGCCTGGATTTGTTGCGCCAGTTGCGCCAGAACGATGATTTGAGCGATATACGGGTGCTGGTCACTTCAGGAATGGAGTTGAGCGAGACGACCGCTCTGGAGGGGGCAGACGGTTTTGTGTTGAAGCCCTATATGCCAGACGACCTGGTGGCGAAGATTCGGAAGACGCTGGCAAAAAACTGACGACCAGGCAGAATTGCGGCAGGCAGGGCAAGCCGAAACCCTTACCTGCAGAATAGATATTCGAGTAGAGAGAGAGTTGTGGGAAAGAAACGATTACGCGCCACCATGCAGTGGCGCACGATGGATTTACATGTGCATACCCCGGCTTCCGGCGATTATCAGCAACCCGAGGTGACAATCCTGGAGCTGTTGCAGCGCGCAGAAGCGCGTGGCCTGGATATTCTGGCCATCACGGATCATAATACCATTGCCGGTTACCGGCGGATGCGCGAGGAAATTCAGCAGCTTGAGTGGCTGGAAAAACTGGGTCGCTTGTTGCCGGATGAACAAGCACGCTTGCGTGAATACCGCCGCTTGTTGGAGAGAATATTGGTGCTGCCCGGGATTGAATTTACGGCGACATTCGGTTTCCATATTTTGGGGATATTCCCTCCGGAAAAACCGGTGCGTGAGATCGAACATCTGTTGATCGATTTGCGCGTGCCTGCCGACCAGCTCGACGAAGGTTCGGCGACAATTGGCGCCGCCTCAGATGTCCTGACGGCATATCGCTTGATCAAGGAAGCCGGCGGCCTGGTGATTGCTGCGCATGCCAATTCCAGCAATGGCGTGGCGATGCGTGGCTTTCCGCTTGGCGGCCAAACCAAGATCGCATACACTCAAGACGCAAATTTACACGCGCTGGAAGTCACCGATCTGGAGCAAAAAGGGCGACAATCAACAGCCAATTTTTTCAACGGCACCAAGCCCGAATATCCCAGAAGGATGCATTGCATCCAGGGCTCAGATGCGCATCGATTGACCATGGATCCGCAGCGAAAGAAGAACCTGGGGGTTGGCGACCGAACAACCGATGTGCTTTTGCCAGAGGTGAGCTTCGAAGCGCTGTTTGAGCTGTTCACCAGCAACGATTTCGCCCGCACACGCCCGCATCGGCACCTGGAGGAACCAGCTTACGATTTCATTCGCGTCGCCCGCGAAGAAGGCGCCAACATCGTCCAGGATTTCCATGAGGGCTGGTCGAAACGCGGCGGGCAACGCTATGACATTCTGGCTGATGTCTGTGCATTTGCCAATACCAACGGAGGCACCCTTTATATCGGTTTGAGCGCTGATCCGCGCAAACCGGTAGTGGGTGTGTCCGAGCCAGAACAGGCTATTGCTATTTTGGAAAAAGAGATCAGCGACCGCATCAGTCCGCCGTTGCCGGTCAGCCTGGATGTGCATGAGACGGGTGGCAAGAAAATCGTCCGCATCCTGATCCCGCGCGGGGAAGATCCACCGTATGCGGTAGACGATAACCGCATCTACGTTCGTTCTGAAGCCGAGACAGGTCTGGCGGTAAGGGATGAGATCGTTGGGCTGGTGCTGCGCGGCGCAGTGAAAGAAGCGGTTGAACCCCAGGTATCCGAGGTGAGCAAACCGCTGGCTCCGCTTGAGATCGCCGGCGATGAATTGCCACAGGCGCCACGCACCGGAGTTGAAGTGGTATCCTTCGAGGAGAGGAGTGGAACTCGCTACTATACCATGAGAGACTTGCGCAACGGCAACGTGGTCAAGAATGTCACCCGCACCTCTGCCAGACGCCTGTGGCATTACGCCATCACCCGTTTCGCCAAATACCCGGCCGACCCATCCCAGGCTGCAATCCAGTGGAAGGATGAATGTGGCTTGATAAGTCGCTATAAGCAAGGGAAAAGCTGGCGCTACGACCTGATCCAGCGCACCCCACAAGGATATCGGTATTATTTTGGGGTGACGGAAGACGGCATTCATGGACCATGGGAAAAGCTGGTTGGTCAGAGCGATGAGTGAGACGGCCTGGTTCATTCGTTCTTTCATCTATCCCGATGATTACCCAAAAGTGTACGAGCTCTGGATGCGTGCCGGATCTGGCATACACCTGGGGCGTTCTGACACTCCAGAGCAGATTGCTCGGAAGATCGAACGTGATCCGGACCTGTTCCTGGTTGCTGAAATGGATGGGCGGGTGATTGGTTCGGTATTGGGAGGCTTTGACGGACGGCGCGGTTTGGTTTACCATCTGGCGGTTGATGAGTCATACCGCCAACGTGGAATCGGCGCGGCGCTAATGGAGGAGCTGGAAGCTCGCTTATCTCGGAAGGGTTGCCTGCGCTGCTATCTCCTGGTGACGAAAGAGAACCGGCAGGCAATGCGGTTTTACAGCCGGCGTGGCTGGGAACGGATGGATTTGTTTATTTACGGCAAGGACCTCGGGTGAGTCGCATGCGGGTGGGGATTTTGACGGTCTCCGATCGCTCCTATCGCGGTGAGCGCGCCGATGCCTCCGGTCCGGCGCTGGAACAAGCGGTGCAGGCCCAGGGGTGGCTCGTCGCCCGCGTCGAGATTGTTCCCGACGATCATCGCACGATCCAGGAGAAGCTGGAGAGCTGGTGCGATGATGGTGAGCTTGACGTCATCCTGACCACTGGTGGCACCGGGTTCAGCCCACGCGATGTGACACCGGAAGCCACATCGGCGGTAATCGAACGCCCGGCTCCTGGAATTGCCGAAGCCATCCGCGCTGCCAGCCTGAAGGTGACGCCGCATGCGATGCTCTCCAGGTCAGTAGCCGGGATTCGTCGGCAGACGTTGATCGTCAATTTGCCGGGCAGCCCTAAAGGCGCGCTGGAGAGCCTGAAGGTGATTCTGCCGGTTCTACCCCATGCGGTTGAGCTGCTGCAAGAAGACCCCGGCGCCGAAGCCGGGCACAACCGAAGATGAGAGTTCTCTAAGACAGACCCTTTGACCGGTAGCCAGGGTAAACGCGGCGGGGGTATAATCACCGGCGTTGGAGTAAATGATGGAGAACTATCATAGCCAGGTTTTCCCCGAACCACAAACTCAACCCACTGCCGGAAAACGCGGGGGTTTCCGCCGTTTTGTCCTCGACCTTACTGAGACGATTCTGCTCTCGTTGGTGTTGTTTTTGGGGATTAACGCCATTTCGGCGCGTATTCGCATTGAGTCGATCAGCATGCAACCCACCCTTTACGCCGGTAATTTTGTCATCGTCAACAAAATCGCCTATTTTCTGAACCAGCCTCAGCGTGGGGATATCATTGTGTTTAAATACCCCCCCGATCCTGGCCGGGAGCCATATATCAAGCGAGTCATTGGCTTGCCAGGAGATCAGGTGCGCGTCAACGATGGCACAGTGTATGTCAATAACAAGCCCCTGAGCGAGCCATACATCAGTGCGCCGCCCAGATACGAAGGCGTGTGGGAGGTGCCAGCCGGGATGCTCTTTGTCTTGGGTGACAACCGAAACAGCTCATCGGATTCCCACACCTGGGGGATGGTACCCCTGGAAAATGTGATTGGCAAAGCCGAGGTGGTTTATTGGCCACCATCCCAGTGGCGGTTGCTCAACGAGAGCACAGCCGCTGCTGCTCAGCCTTGAGCTTGTTGTCAGGCCCGGGACAGTCTCAATAGTTTGATATCAGGCCGGCATGACAGCCCTGTCGCCAGCAAGGCTGGTTCAGGATTGGAGGATCAGGCGGGAAATCACCAATCGCTGGATCTCGCTTGTGCCTTCGCCAATGGTCATCAGACGCGCATCGCGGTACATGCGCTCGACCGGATATTCCCGGCTGTATCCATATCCGCCATGGATTTGAATGGCATCCCGACAGACCTGTTCTGCCATCTCGGAAGCGAACATTTTCGCCATCGCCGCCTGCTTGGTATAGGGGAGGCCCTGCTCTTTCAACCAGGCAGCATAGTACACCATCAAGCGGGCGGTCTCGATGTGAGTGGCTGCATCGGCAAGTTTCCAGGCAATCGCCTGGTGTTCGGCAATTGGCTGACCGAAAGCCTTTCTTTCTTTGGCGTAACGCACTGCTTCCTCGAAGGCAGACTGGGCCAGGCCAACGGAGAGTGCGGCAATGCCAATTCGGCCACCATCCAGCACTGCCAGACACTGGCGCAGACCATCGCCTTCCTGGCCGAGCAGGTATCTCGCCGGCACTCGCACACTCTCGTAGGTCACCGCATGGGTGGGAGAGCCTTTAAGCCCCATCTTCTTCTCCGCGGGAGCGATATACAGCCCGGAGGAGTTTGTTGGAACGACGAACAGGCTGAGCGAGCGGGCGCCGCCGCGGGGGTCTGTGCGCGCCAGTGTGACAATGAAATCGGCAAGACTGGCGTTGGTGCACCACATTTTTGTGCCGTCCAGCAGCCAGTCGTCGCCATCACGTCGGGCACGCAGGCTGACCCCACCCTTCAAGTCTGAGCCCGCTTGGGGCTCCGTTAAAGCCAATGCCGCCAGCCCACCAGCGCCGCTGGCAACCGGCGGCAGGAACTGACGCTTCAACTCTTCGCTGCCAAACATGGCGATCGGCGCGCAGCCCAGGCTGTTGTGTGCGGCGACGGCAAGGGCGGTGCTTCCGCACCCCCAGCCCAACTCTTCGATGGCGATAGCCGCGCTGATGGCATCGACTCCGCTGCCGCCATACTGCTCCGGCACGTTCAATCCCAGCAGGCCAAGCGGTCCCATTTTCTTGACCGCCTGCTGATTGAATTCCCCCTTTTCATCAACCTCTCGCGCCCGCGGTTTGACTTCGCGCGCGACGAACTCGTGCACGGTCTGACGCCACATCTGTTGTTCGCGACTCAGTTGGAAGTCCACCTTTCCCTCCCTGACCTTTCTACCGTGTGGGCAGTCTGAATCGATCTCCTGGCGCGTGGATCATGTCAGCCTGCCGGTGAGGATGCAGACCAGCCCGATCCCAATTCCAACCAGCAGTGGGATCAAAGCGATGGCGAGAAAAAGAATAACATATGGGAGAATTTCGCTTTTGGATGCGCCCGCTTCTTTTGCTTGGGGAAGGCGCGCTCCACATGCGGGGCACACTTCCGCGCCAGGGGCTAGCATGGCGTTACACTTGGGACACCACTCTGGCATCGGGGCTGTCACTTAGGAAGCAGATCTTCTGGCACTTGCACGGCGACGACTTCGCCGCGGGCGCACACCTCGCCCTGAGCGGAAAGGGTAGCGCTGACGATCACTTTTCTACCCTTGATCTCCTTGACCACGGCGCGCACTTCGAGAGGCACGCCTATCGGAGTAGGACGCAGGTAATCCACGTGGAGCGATGCGGTCAGGAACCGCAGCGGTGGTTCGGTATCCATGCCTCGATTCTCCGCGCGATATGCTGCCGCTGCGGCTGTACCGGTAGAATGGCAATCGATCAGCGAAGCGATCAGCCCCCCATAGACGTATCCGGGTATGGCGGTGTGATAGGGTTGGGGGGTGAAGACGCACACTGTCTCGTCTCCATCCCAGTAACTCTTGATCTGGTGACCATGCTCATTCAAACGACCGCATCCGTAGCAATAGCTGAAATAGTCGGGGTAGTAATCCTGGAAGGCTTTTTGGGTCATCTGGGCTTCTCGGATGTCCTTGTGGTATGCAGAGGATTCAACCATATCGTCAGATGCTGTTTAATATTGTATCACTCATCTCCGAGAACCTTTTTCGGTAAGGAGGGCAGGAAGGGCGTTTCAGCGCACCCGGTAAATCTCCTCCACAGCTTCCGGGTTGACCAGCGAAGATGTATCCCCTGGATCCTCCCCGAGGTATGCCGCCCGGATCATTCGGCGCATCACTTTGGCGTTGCGCGTCTTTGGCAAATCCTGAACGAACAAGATCTCCTTAGGCGCCATTGGCTTGCCGAGCGCGGCTTCGACCATCCGGCGCAATTCGGCGCGCAAAGAGTCGCTGGCTATGTTTTCTCTGGAAAGCACGCAAAAGACAACGACCTGGTTACCCTTGATCTCATCTGGTACGCCGATGGCGGCGGCTTCAACGACATCCGGATGGCTGACCAGAACGGACTCGATCTCTGCCGGCCCCAGTCGTTTCCCGGCTACTTTAATAGTGTCGTCGGAGCGCCCCAGGATATACCACATTCCATCGCGGTCGATGGCTGCAAAGTCGCCGTGCACCCAGGTGTTGGGCCATCGCGACCAGTAGGTTTCTTCGTAGCGCTGAGGATCTTTCCAGAAGCCGCGGGTCATCCCAATCCAGGGGGCGGTGATTACCAGCTCTCCCACCTGGTTGCGAACGGGATGCCCCGCGTCGTCGAAAACATCGGCAGCCATTCCCGGACACGCGGCAGAGAAAGCGCACGGTTTGAGAGGGAGGATGGGATTGCCCATCAGGATGCCCCCAGAGACCTCCGTCCCTCCAGAATAGTTGATGATCGGGATTCTTCCTCTGCCCACCTTGTAGAATAACCACTTCCAGGGGTCTGGATTCCATGGCTCGCCAGTGGAGGCAAGGAAACGCAAGGAAGAAAGGTCATGCCCCTGGAGGGGCTCTTCCCCGTGTGCCGCCAAGGTCCGGATCAGAGTGGGGGAGACGCCAAGGGTTGTGATCCGGTGGCGCTCAACCATTTCCCACAGGCGGTCTGGGCCGGGATAGTCGGGAGCTCCGTCATATAAGAATATAGTTCCCCCAAGCAGGCAGGCACCAAAGATCAACCACGGACCCATCATCCAGCCAATATCGGTGATCCAGGTTATTACCTGGCCGGGGTGTAAGTCGGTGCCAAAGGCCATGTCTTGGGCGGCTTTGATCGGAAATCCGCAGTGGGTGTGCACAGCGCCTTTGGGTCGCCCGGTGGTGCCTGAGGTGTAGATCAGCATCAGCGTCTCATCGGCAGCGGTGATTTCGGTTTCGGCATGTTCAGGCTGCACAGAGACCCAGTCGTGCCACCAGCGTGCACCGGTGGAGCTGAGCTGCCGATCCAGCCCGAGCCGCGCCACAACAAGTACATGTTCCAGGGTGGGAACCTGAGCGGCTGCTTCCAGGGCAGACGGGAGCATGGGGATGGTTTTACCTTTACGGACCATCCCATCGGCGACGATGAGCGCCCTGGCGTCGGCGTCGGTCAGGCGTGAGACCAATGCCCCGACGCCGAAGCCGGAGAAAAGCGGCAAAATGATCCCGCCTATCTTGGCGATAGCCAAAAGGGCGATCACCACCTCGGGCGTCATGGGCATGTACAGGCCAATCACATCACCCCTGCCAAGTCCCAGGCGGCGCAGGGCATTGGCTGCCTGGTTGACCTGGTGATAGAGTTCGTGGTAAGTGAGTCGCCGCGACTTGCCCTCCTCGCCTTCCCAGATTACCGCTGGCCGGGATGCGGCTGGCGTGTGAAGCTTCTTGTCCAGGCAGTTGTGGACGATGTTCATCTTCCCGTCTACGCACCAGCGTGGCCAGGCAATTCCTGCGCTCAGGTCGACAATTTTAGAATATGGGTGATAGAAGCGGACATCCAGATACTCGAGCACTGCCTGAGTGAACCAGGCAATCTCCCGGGTGGAGCGTTGCATCAAATCGGCGTAAGAGGCAATCCCATGGATGCGCATGAAGCGGGTCAGGTGGGCCTGTTCCAGATAATCTGGATTCGGTCTCCAGACAATCTCTTCGCCAAGATCGAAGGATGCGCTCATGGCTGTGCTCCCTTGCGCTCGGTATCGGTGGTTGGGTCGAGCAAAATTGTGGTCAAGATTATACCCTCGATTATGTTGACGCTTCTGCCCTTCATGGGGATAATGCGCTCAGACTGTTTGCAGACATCCTCGAAGGGAAAGCTATCATGCAAAGTGATTCGCCTGTAATGCTCATCACTGGCGCAACGTCAGGAATCGGCCTGGCGACCGCACGCCTGTTCAGTCAGCAGGGCTACCGGCTGGTTTTGGCGGCGCGACGTCTGGATCGGTTGGTCTCTCTGGTAGCTGAGATTCAACGCAACGGCGGGCAAGCCCTGGCGGTGCAGACTGATATCGGCTGCCAGGAGGATGTCCAGCGGCTGGCGCAGCAAGCCATGGAGAATTTTGGGCAGGTGGATATCTTGCTGAACAATGCCGGGATTGGGCGTTTGGGATGGCTGGAGAGCCTGGACGCCAGGGATGAGATCGAATCCCAACTGCGGGTGAATCTGGTCGGTTTAATCCAGTTGACCCGGGCAATCCTGCCCTACATGATCGCCCGGCGCAGTGGCCATATCATTCAGATTAATTCGTTGGCGGGTTTAATTGCCCCGCCAACGTACAGCATCTATGCCGCCAGCAAGTTCGGGGTGCGCGGATTTACGGAAGCGTTGCGTCGGGAGGTGGGTGTGTGGGGTGTGCATGTGACCGGTATTTACCCGGGCGCTGTGGAGACGGAGTTTGCCAATCAGGCTGGCATCCGGCGCAAGACCGGAATTACTACCCCCGCGCCTTTGCGCTTGAACGCTGAGCAGGTGGCTCAGGCGGTGCTGCGCGCTGTCCGTCGCCCATGTAAGAGCATTATCTTACCCGCGGCGATGCGCCCAATTGTGTGGATGAATGCCTGTTGCCCCGGTGTGCTGGATTGGGCAGTTGAACGCTGGTTCGTCCGGCGTGAGCGCGGGCTGTGATCCGAAGCAACCAGGAGAGACAAAACAGCCCGGGAAGACCGGGCGGGGGTTGAACATAGAGACGATGTAAAGGGAAAAGCGCCTAAAGGCGTTTCTGAAGGTAACGACCCGTCGCCTACTCCGTGTTCTGTTCGCCAGATTGCTTTTCACTCTGGAGGACGGCAATGCCGTTGCGTACCTGGGTTAGAAAGCGCTCCAGCTCCATTTCCAGACGTCTGAGCGTATTAATGACGTATTCATCTGCTTCGCGACGGGTAGCCTCGATCTCCAGGCGGCTCTGGTTCACAATCTGTTCGGCGCGGGCGTGAGCAGCCTGCACAATGGCGTCGCGCTCGATAAGCTGCTCGCTTTTCTCACGTGCAATAGCCAGGGTTCGATTGGCCTCTTCTTGAGCCTGCGCCAGAATGCGGTCGCGCTGAGCCATTACCTGTTGGGCTTTTTTGACCTCTTCTGGAATTGCCATCCTCATCTGGTCAATGATGTCCAACATGCGCTCCTCGTCGACGATGACATTATGGGTGAACCAGATAGGTCGGCTCTGATTGAACAGTTCTTCTAAACGATCCACGAGATGCAGGATGTCCATAAGCAGATCACCTCGATGAAAAGCGCTGGAGTTTGGCTATTGAAATCATCAATAGATTACACGCAAAAGACAATTTCGTCAATGAGGATTGAATCTCTCCCTCTAATGCATGACCGTACCTGCCTGGCGGCGTTCAATCCCGGAGAGAAGTGGTTGGCACCAGTTGTTGGCCTTCTCCCAACTCGGAGAAGCGCTTTGCCAGGGCAGCCTGCACATGGGCGGGTACCATGCTGCTGACATCTCCGCCTAGCGAGGCGATCTCCCGGACGGTGGAGGATGACAAGAATGTGTGCTCCTCGGCGGTGATCAGCGCCATCACCTCAATCTCAGGCGCCAGACGGTGGTTGGCGAGCGCCATGCGGAACTCGTATTCAAAGTCGGAGAATACACGGATGCCGCGCACGATCACTTTGGCGTTTATCTTGCGACAAAATTCCACCGTCAAGCCGCTGTAACCCATCACTGTAATTCTCGGATTATCGATGAATGCCTGCCGTGCAAGTTCTATGCGAACTTCGGGGTGGAAAAGGAAAGATTTTAACGGACGATCGTAAACTGCCACCACCACCTGCTCGAAGAGCTTGGTGGCGCGGTTGGCGATGTCAATGTGACCCAGGTGAATCGGATCGAACGTGCCGGGAAAAACTGCAGTGACCATGTCGTGTGATTGCCCCTGATAATCTCAACTGATATCCCCTTTGCCGCCAGTCCAAAAACGTTCCAGGCTGGCTTGAAGGGCTTGATGTTCCGGCTGTGTCAGGTCTGGATCCTCCTCGAAAAGGCTTTGGGCATGTCGCCTGGCTTTTTCGATGAGCCTGACATCCATCAGGTTGGCGAACTGGATCTGGGAGGAGTAGCCGGATTGCCGGGTGCCGAGAAACTCGCCCGGACCGCGTTGTTCCAGGTCTTTCTCGGCCAGGATAAAACCATCGTTGGTTTGCGCCATTACTTGCAAACGTTCGTTCTCGACGGCGTCGCTCGTATCGGGGATGAGCAGGCAGTATGATCGCTCTCCGCCTCGCCCCACCCGTCCACGGAATTGGTGGAGCTGCGCCAGGCCAAACCGGTTAGCGCCTTCAATCAGCATCACGGTGGCGTTCGGAATATCCACGCCCACCTCCACCACAGAGGTGGAAACCAGGATGTGTATGCTTCCGGCGCGAAAAGCTGCCATGACCTCGTCTTTTTCCTCAGGTCTCATCCTTCCGTGGAGCAGTCCAAGCTTCAGGTTGGGGAAGACCTCGTTTTGCAACCTGGCATGTTCCTCGACTGCGGATTTGCCGTCGCTCTTCTCGCTTTCTTCAACCAGTGGATAGATGATAAAGGCTTGTCGTCCGGCTTCCACCTGGCTGCGAATCAGCCGATAGGCGCGCTCGCGCTCCAGTGGGGTAAGCACGTACGTGTTCACCGGCTGCCGACCTGGCGGCATTTCGTCCATAACGGTTAGGTCGAGATCGCCGTAAATGGTGAGGGCAAGGGAGCGTGGAATCGGGGTGGCAGTCATGACGAGTAAATGGGGATTGGTGCCTTTGGAGCGCAGAGCGGCGCGCTGCTCAACCCCAAAGCGATGTTGTTCATCCACGATGGTCAGCTCCAGATCGGCAAAGCCAACTGGCTCTTCGATCAGGGCATGCGTACCGATTACCAACTTGATCTCCCCGCTCGCCAGGCCGGCGCGGATTTCCCGCTTGACGGATTCTGGCGTGGCGCCGATCATCAAGCGGATTTGTTCGGAGCGCAGGGGAGCGTTATCATCTGCCTCCCGACAAAGCAGGGCGCGCAGGTTCTTTTCGTGCTGTTCAGCCAGGATTGAGGTGGGCGCCATCAGCGCAGCCTGAGCGCCCTGGCTGGCGACGATGGCGACCGCCATAGCGGCTATGACAGTCTTGCCCGATCCCACATCTCCTTGCAGTAGCCGATTCATTGGCTTGCCGGAAGCCAGATCATTGCGGACATCCTGGATCGCCCGCAATTGCGCGTTGGTGAGCGGGAAGGGCAGCCGTTCGATCTGGGCAGCAAGCCATTCATCGGATACGGAAAAGGCGCGGGCGAGGCGTTCTTTCCAGGCGCGTTTTTGCCGCAGCATCCCCAGTTGCAGCAGGAAGATCTCGTCAAATGCCAGGCGGTGACGGGCTGCTCGTAAGCGCTCAGTCGAGTCGGGGAAATGGATTTGCAGCAAAGCGGTGGCAAGATCCACCAAGCCAGCCGACCGGCGCACAGCTTCTGGTAGTGGGTCAAGCACTCGCGGCGCCCATTGGGTGACCACCTCATTCATCAACCGTCGCATCCAGCGCTGGGTAATCTGGGCGGTGAGCGGATAAACCGGCACGATGCGGTTGGTGCTGAGCAAATTTTGTTCGAGGGGTTCCCACTCTGGGTTGTTGATAACCAGCCGACCGAGATACTGGTCGACTTTTCCGGAGATGGAGATTTGAGCTCCGCTGTGCAGGCGTTTGGCGATCCACGGCTGGTTGAACCAGGTGGCTCGAAGCGCGCCGGTGCCATCGTGGATCACCGCTTCGACGACCTGCATGCGCCCGTCGCGCGTCTGACGCGTGGCGACGCTTTGCACGGTACCGATGACGGTGACCACCTCCCCATACCAAAGACGATTGATCGGCTTAAGTTGCGTGTAGTCGTCGTAGCGACGGGGAAAGTAATACAGCAAATCACGCAGTGTTGCGAGGCCCAAACGCCCCAAAGTATGGGCGTGTCGCGTTCCGACGCCCGGAATGGCTTTAATCGGCGTTTCCAGTGCAGCCAGCTCGCCTGGCGGGCGAGCCACGCCAGCTTGGGTTGCCGGCGCACTCTCTGTGGGCGGGGGGGCAGGCGCCTGCTCTGGACGAGCAGGAGCTTTTCCGGTCAGGCGCGCTTCTGGCTGGCGTTGAAATTTTGCAGCTTCTACCGGCAGAGGAAAGAGCGCGTCCAGCTCGCCCGTATCGGCTTGCAGGCGCTTCCACAGCCCCTGCAGGGCTTCGGCGCGTGCTTTTTCGTTTAAGTTCGGGTAATCGCGCAGGCATGAGGCGACTGCCTGGATGGCGTCCTCAGGAAGATGGTCGGCGCGCGCTTCCGCCTCCCAACTTTCCAGGATGCGCTCCAGCCCTCCCATCACTGCCCGGTTATCGAAACCGCGCTCGGCTTCCAGCTTGAAAAACTTTTGCAATTTTTGGAGAGATGGCTTCATTAAGTTTAATTTTACCAGGGGAATGCGAGCAGGCTAAGGGTTCACTACCGCCGCAATCCCCAGGCCATTTGGGCCAACATGTGCCCCGATGACTGTCGTCACGTTGACCAATAAGGGTTCGGTGGGTAACTTGATGTTGAGGTCTTGCAGAAGCCGCCGGGCATCTTGTTCGGCGTTGGTGTGCAGGATAGCCAGCCTTTCCAAGGGGCCCAGGCGGCGGGCGAGGTCAATCAAGCGGGCAATACCTTTCTGGCGCGTACGCGCTTCGCCAAGGCTGAAGACGGTTCCCTGCCTTACTTCGACAAAGGCTTTGATGCGCAACAGATCGCCCAGACGCGCCCGCGCCCAGGACACCCGTCCTCCACGGCGCACATACTCGAGGGTGTCTAACATAGCGATCACGCGCACGCGCTTCCGCAGTTCTGTCAGCATGCTCAGAAGATGCTCAACCGGATGGGCAAGGGCGTTCTCGGCAGCGGCCAGCACCTGGAAGCCCAACCCCAGGCTGACAAACTGGCTGTCGACAACGTGAACCCGCTCGCCGAAAGCCTGGGCTGCCACTTTGGCAGCGTTATAGATGCCGCTGAGCAAACTGGAACAATGGATGGAGAGGATCTGCTGAAATCCCTTCTGCAAGAGTGTCTCATAGAGTTGCTGATATTCCCCCGCTGCGGCAGCCGCGGTGGTTGGCAGAGGGTCCATGGTGGGCAAAGCCTCGTAAAAATCTCGCCTCTGGATGTCAACGCCGTCCTTCAGGCTCTTGCCCTTGATGATTACATAGTTTGGAATCATATAGATCTGATGCTTGACCAGCAGCTCGTCCGGGATATCCGCCGTGCTGTCGGTGACAATTGCTGTAGTTGACATGCGCAAACCCTTCCTGGAGTAAATATTACGGTTGTATCAGGGCAATCAATCCCAGGCTGCGCGGTCCAAGCATTGCGCCAACGGCTGTTCCAAGGTGATGTTCGCTATACGGAGTGTCAGGATAATGCTCACGAATACGCTCCCGCAGGATGCGTAATTCACCGGCAAAAGGAAGGATGCCCTGGATCAGGGCAAGATGGCTCAGATCAGCAAATTCAACGATAAATTCGTAAAAGATGTCTATCATGTGACGGGCGCTGCGGGCTTTGTGTACCGGTACCAGCTTTCCATTCTCCAGGATGAAGAATGGGGTAATCCCCAGCATCTCCCCCACCAGCGCCTGACCAGGATCCAGATATCCAGAAGCGCATAGATTAGTCAGGCTTTGGGTGCAATAGATCGTGTAGATGCGCGGGATCAAGCCGTGCAACAAGCGTTTGATGCTGGTGACATCCCAATCCTGGCAGGCGGCATTGGCAGCCGCCTGCACCATCATTCCCAACCCAGCGGAGATTGACTGAGAATCGATGAGGTGAATGTCGGCCGGGCAATGCAACGCGACGCTGACTTCGCGCACCGCTGCCATCGTAGCCGGGTGCAGGCTGGCAGAGAGCATAATTGCCAGAATGTGCTCATATTCTCTGCCCAGCGTTTCCAGCGCCCGGCTAATCTCGTTTGGATCCGGTGGCAGCACCAATGGACTGGCACCATCTCTTGCCGAGATGGGCAACTTTGGTAAGGTCAGCTCCGAACCGTCGGCATAAGTTCTATCACCAAGCTGAATGCGCAACGGGAGAACGGTTACCAGTTCGCGCCCGTTAAACTGCGGGGTAATGTATTGAACGGTGCTATCGGTCAGGATACACACACGCGGCATGGCGGGTTCAGATGCCAGTGGGTGATCGGTTGGGCTATTCCACAGATATGATGAAATGGTAGTACGGTTGCCCGCCCTCCTGGACTTCAATTTCCTGTTCCGGATAGGCGCTGCGGATGACATCGGCAATGCGATTCACTTCCTGCCGATTTAGACCAGCTCCATAGAAGAGAGTGATCAGTTCGTAATGATCGGCATGAGCTTTTTCCAGGAAGCCCAGGCAGGCTTCCTCCAGGCTCGTACAGGAGAGCACCAGCTTGCCGTTGTGCAAGACGATCAGATCGCCTTCCTTCGTGTAAACGCCGTCAATTTCTACGCCGCGTGTGGCGGTAGTGATCTCACCGGTTTCTACCTCATCCAGGGCAGCGGTCATCTCTTGCGCCACCTCTTCTAAATCGCCATCCGGCACCAGGCGCATCATCGCAGCCAGACCTTGGGGGACGCTGCGGCTTGGGACGATGGCTACTTGCTTGACAGTTAGCTCTGCCACCGCCTTGGCTGCCAGAATGATGTTTTTGTTGTTCGGCAGGATGATGATTTTATCGGTTGGTAGATTTTCAAACGCCGCCAGAATCTCCTGGGTGCTCGGATTCATCGATTGGCCACCTTCGACAATGGCCGCTGCTCCCAGGCTGGCAAACACGCGGGCAATGCCCCATCCAGGCGATACCGCCACCACGGCGATCTGGCCTGGCTCTACCGGCGCAAGGGTGAGTTTTCCTCCTTTGCCTGTGGCTTCCAGGCTGTTCATCTGAGCGACCAGGTTTTCCATGGCTACCTTGGTAATCGTGCCCAGGGTCATGGTGTAGTCGATCGGTTGGTAGCGCTTTTCGGTGGGGACGTGAATGTGCAGTCGGTAGATGCCATCGCCTTCTCCAACCTGGATGGAGGTTCCCATTGTTTCCAGCTTTTGGTAGAAGTCAATCAGGTCGAGTGGTGCGTCGGGCTTGAAATCTACCACCACTTCAAAATCCTGCCCCGGCTCGAGCATTTCGAGCGTTTCTTCCAGTTGCAGCGCTGCCAGCGGTTTGACCACTGCAAAACCAGCGTCCAGGGGTTGGCCGTTGGCGTAGCGTAGCATGCCATCCAGGATAAAGTAAAAGCCCATCCCACCCGCATCGACGACGCCCGCTTCTTTCAGCACTGGAAGCAGTTCCGGGGTGTGTTGAACGGAGATCTCAGCCGCAGCGACAACGCGCTCCAGTAGCTCAAAGGGGTTGTTCGTTTCTGAGAGGGCTTTTTCCGCTGCCGCGGCAACATCTTTTGCCACGGTCAGGATGGTGCCTTCAACTGGACGGACAACGCCACGATAGGCGGTATCTCTGGCGTGGGCAAAGGCTGCGGCAAGGGTGGCGGCGTCCAGGATTTCCTTGTTGTCAACGCCACGGGCGAAACCACGCCAGAGTTGGGAGAGGATTACACCGGAGTTGCCGCGCGCTCCCATCAGCGCGCCGTTGGCGACCGCGTGGGCAACTTTGCCAAAATTATGCTCTGATGTATTGGCAATCTCGTCGTATGCAGATTGCATGGTAAGCACCATGTTGGTGCCGGTATCGCCGTCGGGCACAGGGAAAACATTTAATGAGTTTACGAGCTGCTGATTGGCTTTGAGCCAGGTTAATCCGGCCTCAACCAGGCGTTTTAAAGCCATTCCATCAATCGGGGTTTCACGAAAAGACTTCATGGTCTGCGCAATTCTGGCGGTTTCCTTGGCGTCCACAATAATCGACTGGCTCCTGTAAATACAAATTAGTCTGTGTCGCTGATGCGCAGACCACGAACATGCACATTGACTTGATTCACTGGCAACCCAAGAGCTTTTTCCACGTGGTAGCGGATGGTATTGCTCACGCTCCCGGCAACGGTCTTGATGCGAGTGCCATATTCGATGACCACATAGATATCAATGTTGATATGCGTGCCGTCATAGTGAACTTCGACGCCATGGGTTGGGTCTTTCACCAGCGCCTGCGCTAACCCATTGACCAGATTCTTATGCGCCAGACCAACCACTCCATAAGACTCCAGCGCGGCGTGATAGGCAATGGTGGCAATCGCCCTGGGTGAGACGGTGATTCTGCCGAATGGATTAGCCTCTCCAGTCATGTTGAACCTCAAAAGTTTTCTGCTCAAGTTTCAAATCCGGCCCTGTCAAGTCAAAAGATAATGTTACCGAAAGTGGATCGTTGGTTCAAATGAAAATGTTACCGTAGGGTTAAGTCCGCCTCCTTGATAAAGGTTTCAAACACATTTACGGTTTGGGAATTCTCGAGGATTGGCAAGGATGTCAATAGACCAATGAGGTCATTTATTTGATCTCTTAGGATCAGCGGGTTAGTGGCTTTACGTAAATTCTCCAGCTGGTTTCTCGCAGCGTCATCCAGGCATTTCAGTTCGATCAGGCGGTCAAGCGGTGGTTTGGCAGGATCAAATTGACGCCGGTAGCGTAAAGGTGCAACGGCTTCTTTGGATCGCAAGCGCATCACAGGTTGGAAGAGGTTATGATAGAGCCACAATTGATCATACAGCGGCCGGAGAACCTGTAAGTGTGCCAGGGTGTCAAACCGGCCGTGGCCGAGGTAGGCACGGAGCAGGGAGTGGTTGTTTTCCTCGACAAAACGGTTGTCGTTCTTGTGGTAAGGGCGGCTGCGAGAGAGATGCAGGTGGGGCAGCATATTTCGAAAATAGCGCAGCAAGAAGTGATTGAAGAACTCGCTGCCATTGTCGGGATGGATTTCGATGACCGGAAAGGGCAAGCGGGCCAGCAGGTAATCAAAGCCATCTGCCATAGCGCGGAAACTGCGGCCAAAAATGGGGACGATCTCACACCAGCCACTGGCCACATCCACCATTTGTAGACCATGGATGTACTCACCGCTGGCGCTATCGCCGCAATGGTGAACCAGGTCAACCTCCAGATGACCCACTTCGGCAATATCCCAGGCGATCCGGCCCATGGGATAGGGCTTGCGCAGGCTAGGGGAAGAGGGTTGTTTGGGCTTCTGGCTGGCAATTTTGGGCTCACTTCGACCCACTCGTTTGAGAATGCGTTTCACGGTTGAGATGCTCACCCGCCCCAGCTTCTCCAGCGTCATGGGTTGCAGCCTGATGGCTCCATGCGCGCTCAATTGCTGTGCCATCCAAACCAGGTTCGGTTGCAAGCGCTCAGCACAGGGATAATCCAGGCTGCGGGCGATCACGCGAATGGCGTCATCAACGTCAACCCCGTATTCCTTTCCGCGCTCCTTGGTGCGCCTTTTGCGGCTCAGCTGCCCATTGATCATGCGGATAATGGATTTTCGATGCAGGCCGGTCACCGCCTCAATCTCATCCAGCAACCGTGTTTTTTCGCTTTTGTCTGCTTTTCGGTAGCGTCCCCACATTTTGTGGATATATTTGCGCCGTTCGTTCACATTCATTGGGTCTGTTTCGGACATCGTAGGCCTCGGTAACATTTTCTTTTGACCTAACGATTGTATTTCGGTAACATTTTATGTGAACTAACGCGTCCGGCTTGCCTATGATTCGCTTTCGTGGTAAACTTGCACGGCTGAGTTCCCGAACGTCAGGCTGCTTACCAGTTGGGATGCCTGCAAGGGTCAGAGCAAATCGATAGTAAGGAAGTGCTAGTATGGCTAAGTGTGAGCATTGTGGCAAAAAAACCACCTTTGGTCGCAACCGCCCCTGGTCTAAAAAGGCCACGCCGCGAGTGTTCCGGCCTAACCTGCAAACCATCACCCTCCTGGAGGGCGGGCGCAAGGTGCGCAAGGTTCTGTGCGCCAAGTGCATTCGCACATTGGTGAAAACCGCTTGATCTGACCAGCAATTGTTCCCCTGAAAGTCGCGGCTGCGCCGCGATTTTTCGTTTAAATTCCATAAGTAAGGCGGGATTCTCATGGCAAAAGGGTGGAAGGAATGATACACGTCGCACGTAATGTTGACAAGGGTAACACACCTTATTGGTAAAGGAAATAGATCCACAGGAAGAATGGCACAAGCCCCAAAACGGCAATCAACGCCAGCAGTCCCAGGCCGATGGTGATCCAGTCGATCGTCAGGGGGTTAGGCTCATTAACGGACGGTTCATACACGTATGGTCTGGGACTGGGATATGCCTGAGGCGAGGTTCGATCGGGTCCTGCTGGCATGGTCGGAGCTATGCTGACTGTAGGAGCAACAGTCGGCTGGCTTTCGGCGGCGGACTCAACCGGTTGTCCGCTAAACGTCACCAGCACCCGCCCAAGCTGGTCGGCGGTTCGGTAGCGGGCGGCAGGTTCTTTGGAAAGCACCTTCAAGATGATTTGTTCGAGCGCAGGTGGAATTGCTGGATTATACTGGCGTGGCGAAGGTGGCGGTGCTGTCCGGTGCAGTCTGGCAAGCTCGGTAGCGGTTTCGGCGCTGAAAGGGAGCTGGCCGGTGAGCATCTCAAATAAGATTACACCCAATGAGTAAACATCCGACGCCGGTGATGGCGCGCTGCCAGCAGCTTGCTCAGGTGAGAAATATTGGGGTGAGCCCCAAACTACATCGGACTGTTCTTCGGGCTGGATCGATGCCAGAGCACGGGCAATGCCGAAATCGGTCACTTTCAGACGCCGATCGGGAGAGATCAGGAAATTGTGTGGCTTGATATCGCAATGCACCAGGCCGGCGCGATGAGCATATCCAACTCCCGCGCACGCCTGCACCATTAACCCAATCGCCTCGTCAACAGGCAACCGACCGCGCCGTTGTAGAATGTCTTTCAGATTGGTGCCGGGCACGTACTCCATCACGATGAACAAACGTTTGCGGTCGAGGCCGAAATCGTGCACGGTGACGATGTTCGGATGGGTTAGATTGGCAGCCGCTTTGGCTTCCTGGCGAAATCTCTCCTGGAAATCGGGGTCATGGGAGTAATTCTCGCGCAAGATTTTTACTGCGACGTTGCGCTCCAGCATCAGATCCCAGGCGCGGTAGACAACCGCCATCCCTCCAGAGCCCAGGCGCTCTTCTAACTGGTAACGGTTACCCAAGAGGATAGGTTCTGACATGGATTGGACTGCAGCTCCTACTGGTTTATGATTGTAATACAAATTGTTTCGCCTTGCGGGGCGTCTCTGTTTCGGCTTTTCTCGCTCTCAGACATGGGGCAGCAGCGCGAGTGGATTGCTTTCTGCCTGGGTTATGGCTCACGCCATGGCGCGGCGCGCCTTCCGGCATCCCCAGTGTTGCTGATAATCTAGTAAAATCAGTTACCATGCCGCGAGCGATTTTGGCCTATAACCCGACGGCTGGCCGCTTCCCCTCCCGCCTGCTCGCAGAGCGAGCGGCGCGTGTTTTGCGCGATGGCGGATGGCAAATCTGGCTGGAGCAGACCATTGACGGTGAGCATATCACCCGCCTGGCGCGCCAGGCTGCCGAGGAGCAGATGGATGCCTTTTTTATGGCTGGCGGTGATGGCTCGGTAAACCGCGCCGTCGCCGGTTTGGTGGATTCTGAAACTGCATTGGGGGTTTTACCTGCGGGGACCTCGAATGTGTTTGCGCAGGAACTGGGGTTGCCATTGCTCTCATGGACGCGCTGGATGGCTTTGGAGGAAAGCGCACGGCTGCAGGTGAATGCTATCTCGCGCCATGTAGACCTGGGAATATGTAATGAGCTGTCCTTTTTACTCTGGGCGGGAGTGGGTCTGGATGCATTTATTGTTCATCGGATTGAGCCGCGTCGGCGTTGGGAAAAACATTTCTCCGTTGTCGCTTATGCTACTTCAGTGGTGTGGCACGCGAGCTTCTGGCATGGAATGAATTTAAAGGTCGAAGCGGATGGAAAGGAACTGGCCGGGCATTTCTTGTTAGCCCTGGTGAGCAATGTGAACCTGTACGCTGGTGGGTTGCTCCATCTCTCTCCATCTGCCCGAATGGACGACGGTGTAATGGATCTGTGGCTTTTTGAAGGAGAAACGCTCGGCGATACTGTTCAGCTGGCGCTGGATTTGCTGGCTGGCAGGCATGTGCGTTCAGCTCGCGTCCAGCACACCCCATTTCGCCAGCTACGTCTGGAGTCTGAATCGAAAATATACTATCAAATGGATGGAGAACCGGTAGTCAGTGACAGCCCGGCGACGATTGTGGTCAAACCACGCTGCCTGAAGGTTTTGGTGCCGCGTGGCTGCAACAGCCCAATCCTGGGGAGAGATGAAAACGGCGTTTGAGGTGGGGAGGGTCATTTAATATCAAATAAGTTGGAGAACCAATGAAGCTGAAACATCTCATCCGCAATGACCCGCTTTCAATTTTTCTGCTGGCTGTGCCGCTGGCAATAGCCGCAGAGTTTGTTGAATGGGGCGATATCCTGGTTTTTTCGCTATCCGCCATCGCGGTGATCCCGCTGGCGCATTACATAGGCGAGTCCACCGACGCGCTGGCTCATTACACCGGGCCGCGGCTGGGCGGCTTGCTTAATGCCACATTGGGGAACGCTGCCGAATTGATCATCACCGTCTTTGCCATTCGCGCTGGTCTGCTCGAGCTGGTCAAGGCTTCGATTACCGGTTCGATCCTGGGCAACCTGCTGCTTGTGTTGGGGATGTCATTTCTACTGGGAGGTCTGCGCAACGGCGTGCAGACGTTTCACCGACAGCAGGCGATGAACAACGCCATTTTGTTGTTTCTCTCTGTTGTGGCGCTGGTGATCCCTTCCCTCTTCAGTCACACGATTGAGGCTACCTTTGAGGGCGCATTGAAGGTCGAAATCTTAAGCCTGGGTGTCGCGGCAATTATGATTATCCTGTATGCCCTGGGTATCTTTTTCAATTTTAGGGCGCACAGCAGCGCGCTGGGGCCAGTTGCTGGCGAAGCCGTTGCGCATCGTTCAACCGCACCCACCTGGTCGCTGAGAACTGCGCTGGTCATTCTCGCCCTGGCGACGGTTGGCGTCGCTTATCTCAGCGAATTGCTCGTCGGCGCGGTAGAGCCCATTGTGGTTGGTTACGGCATCTCTGAGTTCTTTCTCGGCGTTATTCTCATCCCTTTGATCGGCAATGTGGCAGAACATCTGGTAGCAGTTCAGGTAGCCATCCGCAACCAGATGGACTTAAGCGTTGAAATTTCATTGGCGTCCAGCCTGCAGATCGCTCTGTTCGTTGCGCCCGTGTTGGTGTTCGTCAGCCTGCTGATGGGCAACCCGCTCACCCTGATCTTCAACCAATTCGAGCTACTGGCGTTGATTGCTGGGGTGTTGATCGCCGGCATGGTTTCGATCGATGGAGAATCGAATTGGCTGGAGGGAGCTGAGCTGATTGCTGTGTACCTGATTCTGGGGTTGGCTTTCTTCTTCTTGCCGCTGTAGTCTGGCAATGGACGAGCGTAGCTTGTTGCGCAATCTTATCACGCCCTGGGTGGTGGGTGGGGCAGCGACGATTGCCATTATTCTGATGTGTGCCACGGTATCTCTGGTGTGGCTTACTCGACCCGACGCGAAAGTGGTGAGGCCAGCGACAGCAGTCATGCAGGTTATCACCGCGCCGACATCTACGCCGGCGGCGGCGACTCTTACGGCAACCATTCCTGTAGAAACCGATGCAGCCCTACCACCAGCTCCTCTGCCGGGGACTTTTGGCGTGGGCGCGTATGTCCAAATTTCCGGAACCGGCGGAGATGGGTTGCGGTTGCGATCAGCGCCTGGCCTGGATGCCCCAGTTCGTTTCCTAGCTCTGGAGTCTGAAGTTTTTCGTGTTCAGGATGGTCCGCGGGAGGCGGATGGCTACACATGGTGGTATCTCGTTGCGCCGTACGAGGAGAGCATCCAGGGTTGGGCGGTTTCCAACTATCTGGCTGTGGTCCAACAGCCATAGCCCTGGTTGTTGCGGCTGAATGCAGTGGCTCTCAAGTTTGTTAGTTTGGTTGCAGGCGCTGAATGTAATTGCGCAAAGGGGGAATCCGTTATATAGTAATAGCAGGTGGATGACAACAGGATACCGATAATGAGCATTCGTCCAACTTCGATCACCGCAGACCGGCAAACAGGCAGGGTGGCGATCCAGTGGAGCGACGGCCATGAGAGTGTTTACTCGTTTTCGCTGCTCCGCCATGCCTGTCCGTGTGCTGCCTGTCGCGGTGGCCATGAGAACATGAGCTCTGAGCCAGATCCGCGGGTTTTTTCGCAAGAAGAGGAGGACACGCCAGCCACCCGTATGCGCAATCTGGAAGCTGTGGGCGCGTATGCGCTAACAATCGAATGGGAAGACGGGCATCATTACGGTATTTATCACTGGGGTTATCTGCGTGCACTTTGTCCATGCTCAGCCTGTCGAGGGGGAAAACAACCATGAATGAAGATCCACTGCTGGCGGTGTACGATTTTGTCGAGCGAGCCTATATCCGCATGCAGGCTGGCGAAGTGCTCAATCACTGCCTGGATAAAGGTGATCCTGCGCCTATTCAAAGCCTGGTTGAGGGGCTGGTGCTGGCAGGTCCGCAGAGCCTGTCCGTTTTACGTGAGATATTGGCCGAGGTGAATTCGCGCAAAACCCAGCTCTCGGACGATCGAAACCAGATACTTCGCAAATTCTCGTCCGAAATGAAGGATTATGGGATCGCCATCAGCCATCAATGGACGCCGGCTGCTTTGACCAGGTTGAATCCGGCGGTGTTTTTGGCAATATTGAAACAGCAGGGATTGACAGAAGAACACGCCCAAGCGCATTGCCTCCATCTGTTTCGGGAGACAAAAGAGCTGCTGGGGAGTGTTAGCCAGAACTTCAACCTGCTACGGGAGATTGAGATATACCTGCAGGATTGGTTGTGGGGGTTGATTTATCAGTCCTGCCGCCAACAATGGAAGGAAACCACTGCGCCAACTGGCGAAGACATGTGGGCGATGTAGGCGCCTGCCCGGTTATGCGATCAGAGATAATCACGCAGGTTGTGCTCTACCGCATAGGCGGCTGCTTCGGCGCGATTACTGACGCCTAATTTGGAAAGGATGCTGCTGACGTAATTGCGCACCGTACCTTCCCCCAGAAAGAGCGCTTTGGCGATCTCCCGGTTCGTTTTCCCTTCTGAAACCAACAACAGCACGTGCCGCTCTTGTTGCGTAAGGGTGGCGAAGGCAGACGCCTCTTCTTCTTTAGCCGCTTTGCGCACCTCCTGAAAGATGCGCTGGGTGACAGCCGGATCCAGCAACGCCTCACCCCGGCCGACGGCTTCGATGGCGCGCACCAGGTCTTCTCCACCGATTTGTTTTAAGACATACCCTGAGGCTCCCGCTCGAATGGCCGAGAAAAGCATCTCATCCTCTGCATAGGAGGTGAGCATAATCACCTTGGTGTTGGGGTACTTTTCGGCGATTTCCTCGCACGCTTCTATGCCGGATCCTCCCGGCAGGCGGATGTCCATCACCACCACGTCAGGGGCGTGAGTGGCCACCCGTTCGATCGCCTCGCGGGCTGTGCTGGCTTCAGCTACTACTTCGAAGTTCGGATGGCGATCCAGCAAGGATTTCAACCCAAGCCGCACGACTTCATGATCATCTACCAGTAAAATCCGTTGTTTTGTCGTCATGGATAGCTCCTCAGAGCAGGGGTCAGCAGGATCATTCGGGAGCCTGGCGGCGGAAATCCACAAAGCGGTAGCCGACGCCGCGCTCCGTCAGGATATATTTGGGGTTAGCCGGATCTTTTTCGATCTTCTTGCGCAAATAATTGATGTACAGGCGTACATAATGAGGCTCATCGCGGTATTCGTAGCCCCACACTTTGGCCAGAATCTGGTCGTGAGTGAGCACCCAGCCAGCATTCTGCACCAGGTAATAGAGGAGACGGTATTCGGTGGGGCGTAATTGCACCAGTTTGCCATCCAGCCAGACCTCACGCCGGTCAAAATCGATCTTCAGACGGTCGTCCACCTCGATCAGACCGTGCGTGGCGCCAGCGGCGGTTTCTGTCCGGCGCAGCACCGCGCGCACCCGGCTGACCATTTCGCGGGGGCTGAAGGGCTTGGTGATGTAATCGTCTGCTCCCAGCTCCAGGCCTCTCACCCGGTCATCTTCTTCCCCTTTGGCGGTGAGCATGATCACCGGAACCGTGCTGATCTCGCGGATCATGCGCAGCACTTCAAAGCCGTCGATATCCGGCATCATGACATCCAGCAGCACCAGATCAGGCAAACCTGTGCGTAATTTCTCCATGGCCTGCTGCCCATTATATGCCTCGATTACCTGAAACCCATCGTGTTCCAGGTTCAGGCGGATGAAGCGCACCATCCGGATTTCATCATCAACAACCAGGATTTTTCGGTCGCGAATGCGCGCGTCTGTTAAAGGATTACTCTCGGACAAAGCCAATGATCTCCTCTTCTTCTTTTTCGGACAGCACTTCGATGTAGTGAAGCTTGTCTATCGGCCAATACACAGTCATCACGTTTTCGGCCAGATTTGGCAGGTCTTTCCCGTCCCGTGTGCGCGGATTGGAAATCTTAATCAGTTGATCGGTGGGGGCTGGCAGCTCATCCACCTCGCCAACTACCGGATCAGCATTGTAGATGTGCAAAATCAATGTATAAGGCACGTCGGCCTCCGCAGCAGGTCATTTCTTGTGAATTAACAACTGAAGCTTGAACTTGCCAAGGCTGAGGATATCCTCATGGTTGAGCAGATAGGGTTGGTGAGCGGCGATCTTTTTGCCGTTTATGCGCGTCCCATTGGCTGATCCAAGATCGGTTACCGTAACGCGGTCAGCATGGATGCGGATGGTGGCGTGCAATCGCGAGACTCCGCCTTCATATGCCCGGTAGGGCGTCAGGTCAATGTCGGGAAGGATGGGTTGGTTGCCGCTGATCCGTCCCAAGGTAAACTCCTCACCCTCTTCCAAAGGCAGGATTTGGCCTGTATCCAGGATTTTGATGCTTGCCTGGAGCGTAGCCAGAGCCTGGGGGGGTGCGGCAGGCGCAACGTCGGTGCCAGGGGTTGAGCCAGAACCCGGGCGGCTCTCATTCTCGTAGAGAACGGTCTTCGGCGGCGACACTTCCAGATAGTATAACTCGGCGCCGCATTCGCTGCAGTACAGACTGCCAATGAGCTCTTTGTGGCGACAGGATGGACAAATGATCACTGCGCTCTCTTTTGCCCCTCAATCTACTGGTGGGCTCTCCAGAAAACCGGCCGGAAGCAACAAGGCGCGGGTGCCATACTTGATATGTTTCTTGCCTTTCTCGCTGATTTGTTGATTATGCTGGATATTGCTAATTTCGTCCAGCACTGCGCGGGCTAATTCCTGCTTTCCCTGGGCGAACAAGTGGGTGGCGAGATTTTGCAGATGGCGGGTTGCGCTTTCGCTGTGTCCTTCGGCGAGTTTCTGCTGGGCGCGCTCTTGCATGCGATAGAGCTTCAGGCGAGACATAGCCTGTAGCAGCCTTGTCGGCGGCGGTTGGACAACCGGGTTAGGGTTTACGGGGCTCGTCAGCTTGAGTGGTATGCTGTATCCGGCTTTCGATGCCGCGGGGACATCCATGGTCAGGCGGCCTTCTGCCAGTGTGAGCAGTTCGATGGCTCCATTTATGGGGGGCACTTTCAGCTCAAGCAGGACACTCAAGCTGGTTTTCAGTGGCAGGCTTCCCAAGGGGATCGGTGAATGACATGGCAGGGGAGATACCTCGGGCGAGAGGCGAAATGCGTACGTCAGCTCTACGCCCGAGTTAAGCAGCAAATCAAAGTTCACCCGTTCTGCGTACCCCTGGCCTAATCCACTGAACTTCTGCCACAGGAATTGCTTGATATCACCCGGTTTAGCGATGTAGGTGCTGCTGCCTCCCGTCCGGGAGGTCAGGTTATCCAGGAACACGTCGTTCCATTCCTCGCCGATGCCTAAACCACTGATGCCAATTCCGGCAATTGCAGCCTGGTCAGCGACGAGCAAGCATTGCTCTTCATCACCGTAGGTGCGACCGTCGGTGATCAAGATCATATGGTTGACTGCATTGCGGGTCGCCTTGCTGCGTACCTCCAGGTAGCCGGCTTCCAGGCCATAAAAGATTTCTGTTCCCCCACCGGGGGTGATGTTCTTGATTTGTTCCTCAACCGCGCTACGGCTCAGACGCTGGCTGGCGGAAACCAGGGTTTCAGCACGATCGCTGAAGACCACGATGGACAGGTTGTCTTGCGGGCGGAGCTGACGGACCAGTTCAATCGCGGTTGATTTCACCATGTCCATCCGTTCGCCTTGCATGGAGGTGGAGCGGTCAATCACCAGGCAGACGTTGAGGGGTAGGCCTGGCCCAAGTGGAGCGTCTGCAGGCGGCGTAAGCTCAATCAAAACGTAGAGCAGTTGAGGTTCTTTGATCTGTAGCAGCGCCGGTCGGCTATAGAGCTTTGAAAGTGTGACCAGGGGCGTTGTCCGGAGCGGCGGCAGGGTTTTGTCGTACTCTGCACGTTGTTCCGGGTCAGAAAGCACTTCATAGGCATGCTGAATTTGCAGGAAGAGCTCAGTGGCGCCAGTTTCATCGCTCACATCCGGATGGAGCTTGCGAGCCTTGCGATGATAAGCGCGACGGATCTCCTCGGCTGTGGCATCCCGCTCCAGCCCCAAGGCAGCATAATAATCGGAGAACTTTTCCATACCTGGAACTTAATCGGGCAGTCTTACCAATATTGCGGTGATGTTATCCGGACCTCCTGCCTCATTGGCTGCTTCGATCATCCTTTTGCATGCGTCCTCCGGGCTTGGGGAGGTCAGGATGATCTGATGGATGGTCTCGTCGGATACCACTCCCCACAATCCGTCGGAACAGAGCAGGATGTATCCTGAATCAGGCAATTGCATGGTGTTTAAATCGGGGTCGAACGGTTCGCCCTGACCCAAGGCGCGATAGAGGACATTTTTTTGCGGATGAACCGAAGCCTCGTCGGAGGTGATCCGCCCCAATTCTACCAGACGTTTGACCAGTGTATGGTCGCGCGTGAGGATTTCCATCGAGCCATTGTAGCCGATCATATAGGCGCGGCTATCGCCAACATGGGCGAGTGTCATCTGGTTCCCAAGGATCAACACAGCCGTTAGGGTAGTGCCGCTGCCAGGTGCCTGACGGGTGATCATTCGATGGGATTCCTGCACGCCTTCTTGCAGAATCTCGAGGAGCGATTGCTCCGGCGGCGCGGGATTGGGGCTGAGCAGGCTGGTGATTAGTTTGCGTACCACCACGCCAGCCAGCGTACGAATGGCAATTCCACTGGCAACCTCGCCAAGCTGGTGGCCGCCCATCCCATCGGCGACGATATACAGACCCATTGGCACGTTGCCATAGTCGCTGGTCAGTGTAGTGGTCAGGGTGAAGAGGGCGTCTTCGTTGTGGTCACGCTGTCTGCCTACGGATTGGGCGCATCCTACGATGAGTTGAGGCGGCTCGAGGTGCTCCTTTTTGTGAACCACCTGGGCAGGTTCAGGGGCAAGTGGTTTGGTTGGTACATCCAGGTGCCGCTCAGTTTTTTGACCGAAAATTGTATCCAATAATTTCTTCACAAGTGCTTTCTCCCTGAAATCAAGGGAATTGATAGATGTGGATGTCCTCATCCAGCCATCAGGGCATACATGCGGTGGTCCGTCGAGCCAATATACACCATATCCTCATGCGCTACAGGCGTGGCGGTGATAGGGCCTTCGGTGCGGAATTTCCAGCGCAGGCGCCCGGTACGATATTCCAGGCAGTACAGATGCCCATCGACCGAGCCGCAGTACAACGCGTCGTTGTGAATGATGGGCGAACCGGTGACCTGGTGTTCCGTGGTAAAGCGCCACACTTCCTTGGATGTGTTGGAGTCTATGCAATAGATGACGCCATCGGCCGCGCCAATAAAGATTAAGCCATCAGCCAGGCAGGGGGTGGAAATCGTGGGTTTACCCAGGCGATATCGCCAGATTACCCAGCCGGTTTTGGCGTCTAATGCGTACAGGGTAGAGTCGATCGAGCCAAAATAAACAGTCCCCTGGGAGATCACCGGAGAAGAGGTGATGGCGCGTTTCGCTTTGAAGCGCCACTTGATATTGCTGCGGAAATCCACGCAGTAGAACTCTCCCGCTTCCGTGCCGAAATAAACCAGGTCTTGCGCGACGCATGGGGTGGAACGGATTGGTGCCGCCGTGTCCAACGACCAGGCACGTCGTCCGCTCAATGTGCTCACAGCATGCAAGCGGCCATCATCCGAGCCGATGAACACATGACCCTCAGCGATGTGTGGAGAAGAGCGCACCGGCCCCTCGGTATAATAGGACCAGGTGATTTTGCCAAACCGGCTGGTGATGACGTGCAATCGCTTGTCTTCCGAGCCGAAATAGACGCAGTTTTCATAGACGGCGGGTTTGCTGACTATCCCCCCATCGGTTGGGTATTTCCAGATGAATTGGCCGGTTTCGGCATCCAGTGCGTACAGGTTGTGGTCGTACGAGCCGACGTAGATGACGCCATTATGGTACGTCGCTGAGCCGCGGATTTCATCTTCACAGGCAAATTGCCATACCGGCTTGATCTCCTGCGTTTCCGTTTTCGCTGCTACCTTTGCAGCAGGGGGTTCAACCAGCACCCCGGATTGTTTGGCAATTGCCAGCAGGGCTTCTTTCATTTCTGCTGCGCTCTGGTAGCGGTCAGACGGCGAGTACTGCAGCGCCTTGTTCACCACCTGTTCCAGCGCAGGTGGGCAATCAGGATTGATGGCGCGGATAGGGCGTTCGGCGAATGAGAAAGGCGGCTCAAGCCTGGGGTCTCTGCGCGTGAGCAGGTGATGCAGGGTTGCACCGAGAGCATAGATATCGGCCAGGGGTGTCGCCTCGCCGCGATATTGTTCGGGAGGCGAGTATCCTTCGGTGCCGATCATGGTGCCGCGCTGTACCCCCTGAAACGGCTTGGCGATGCCAAAATCGATCAGGACAATATGATCGAACTGGTCAATCATCACGTTAGAGGGCTTCATATCGCGAAAGACAATCGGTTCGGGCTTATGGTTGTGCAGGTAGCTCAACACATCGCAAAGCTCAATTGCCCAACGGATGATCTTCTCGCGAGGGATGAAGCTTTGCCCCTCGTTCAGGATAGCTTCCAGGTCTTTGCCGTTGATGAATTCAAGGATCAGATACGACCGTTCATTATGGGTGAAGTAGTCGTAGATGCGCGGGATAGCCGGGTGTTCCAGCGTTGCCAGCAAGTTTGCCTCGCGTTCGAAATTGCGCACGATCGTGCTGCGCACGAGGGGATCACGCGCCTGGTTCACCATCTCCTTGACTGCCACCAGCTTGTGAACATTGGGGAAATGCATATCGCGGGCGCGATACACTGCGCCCATGCCGCCCACACCGATCACTGCTTGAATCAAATACCGATTCTGTAATGTGGTGCCAGGCTGGAGCTGTTGACTTCCCAACTGGCTGGTTTCGTCATTCAGGTTTTGGGTGATCTGGCTCGTTTCCAGCTTGCTTCCTCCCGATACCTGCTATGGCGCTCTAGATCAGCTAAATTATACTTGATTGGCCGGGATTGGAAACCGATGGAACTGCTATGGCAAGCGACTTTTCAATTACAAGTCTGTTAAGTATAATGTGAATCAGAGCGCCTTAGATCATCGGTGCGTTTGCCCCACCCATGGATTTTGAAACGTATCTTTCCCCTTTCTCCTGGCGCTATGGCAGCGCTGAGATGCGTCGCATTTGGAGCGAGCGGAACAAACGGCGCTTATGGCGTCAGGTTTGGGTTGCGCTGGCAGAGGTGCAGGCAGAATTTGGATTG